>QWCE01005275.1_pt1 | contig 36464 bp, 53 predicted proteins | sample 1972531 | NCBI WGS metagenome assembly QWCE01 (sample SAMN09866716, study PRJNA288562) | Human gut metagenome isolate term4_stool, whole genome shotgun sequencing... | reverse complement strand
TGCTATAATTTTTCTTGTCAATTCGTATTTGGTAGCGACCGCCACCTAAGTCTTTGATTGCCATTTTGCCTCCTAAATAGGATACAAAAAATCAATCTAATAGAATTAATTAAACAAATGTGGTATAATTGTTTTGCGAAGGGAAAAGTTAATATTTTAACTTTTAGTAGGGGATGTGCTTGTCACGTCCTCTATTTTTTTTAATTTTTATAATCATTTGCTCTAATACCGTTAAAAAATATTATTAACAATAATATCATGACTATTAAAATCCATTTACTTTGGATTGCCAAATATAAAAGAAAATATATTACAGTTAATGGCAATATAGCAAACTTAAATATCTTTAAATTTCTCTCTGAAGTTCCTCTTGGTTTATCGTAAACAACTTCATAGTAAGACCTGTAAGGTAAATTGTTTGATTTATTGATCTTTTTATAGAGTTTATAGACTTTTTCTTTATTATTTTTAGTCAGATCACCTTCGAAGAAAACAATGTTTTTATTATCGTAGATTGTGACAATATTATCTTCTATAAGAATTTCACTTATATTATCAAATGATAAGTTTATATTAGTATCAATTTTTTCTGATGCTTTTAAAAGCATTGTGTCCATTATAATAACGAAGTCACCATTTTGATTATAAATAGTGTCATTATCAGTGGAACTTGTAATGATTCTTTCTTGTTCGATATTTAAATTTGGATTATCTTCCGTATTGTTTTTTGTTGAAGAAATTACATCATTAAGTCCAAAGGTAGTTTTGTTATAAACTTTATTATATACAGATTTTTTTGGATCATTAATTAATCCCATGCCTTTTTTCCCATAAGTTGGATTTATTGCTCTTTTTCCTGCTCTCTTATATTTAGAAGTTGTTCTAGCTTTAAAAGATTTTTTAATGCTAGGTTTTCTCATTCCAATTTTCATTTATATCGCCTCAAAATTTAAGATAGTAGAATAGAGAGTGCTTGCGCACTGCACTCTCTATTCTTTTTTACTATAAACTCCTACAAGCTTTCCCAAAATTCTTATATTTCCATCTGTGTAGACCCGAGGCCAATCCGTCATGTTTGGATTTTCAGCTTGTAAAATTACACTGTCGTTGGTCTTGCTAAATCTTTTTAGAGTAGCCTCATTTTCTAAAAGAATAGCGCCGATTTCTCCATTTTCTAAGTCTGGTTGTTGTCTTATAAAGACTATGTCTCCGTCAAAAATATTGGCATTTATCATACTTTCACCTTTAACAGTTAGTCCGAAGTCTGCATGAACTCTGCTGTCTATAAGAAAGTAATCAATAATATTTTCTTCTGCTAAAATTGGAGTACCAGCTGCAATAGTACCTATAATAGGGATTGACTTGGCATTTTTAAGTGGTTCTTGTTGAACTTCGTTGTTTTCAGTTAAGTCTGTCCTTCTTACTCCAAAATAATTTGCCATCTCTTGAATTTTATCTGGTCTTGGATAAGTGTTTTTATTAAACCAATTAGATACTGTCGTTTCAGGATATCCCATCTCTCTAGCAAATTCAGTTTGTGTCAAATCTAATTTTTTAAGATAAAATATCAAATTCTTTACGAGAACATCATTCCTATTTTCAATCATTTTTTACACCTCCTTGCTTATTTGTTATCTATATAATACCCTTTTTAGGTAAGAAAATCAACATAAAGTTATAAAAAAAAGAAAAAAACTACCGAAAAAGAGTTGACACTCCCGAATAAAGGTAGTATAATAAAAACAACTTAGTGAGAAAGGAAGTGATTAAGTGACAAACACAATAACTTTAAGAGCGGCTAGAGTTAATGCTGGCTTATCTTTAAAAGATACTGCTGAAAGAATTGGCAAGAGTTCTAAGACGGTCAGTTCATGGGAAAGAGGCTTAGTGCCAATTAAGGCAATTGATTTTGATTATTTATGCACTGAGGTTTATAAAATCAATCCAGCAATAGTAGAAATACCAATTGTTAATGACGGAAATTACGACGAGTAATTTTTTTTGGTCTAATACTACCGAAAAACGGTAGGAAAGAAAAGGAAGGTAAACAATGAACAATTTTTGGAAATCAATAATCCAAGAATGGCTAAAACAAGATTAAATCAAGACGGTGTCAGTACTACTGACATAGGGGTAGTAACTGGTAAAAAAGCAGATGGGTCGGACGCTATTCAAAATGTGAAGATGAATTTCATCAACGAATCAAATCTCTATAAGCTAGTTTTCCAAAGTCGAAAGCCAGAAGCGGAAAGATTTGCCGACTGGGTTACATCAGAAGTGCTACCAACAATTAGAAAACATGGAGCATACATGACAGAAACAGTCATCGAAAGAACTCTTACAGATCCAGACTACTTGATACAACTTGCAACTACTCTCAAAGAAGAAAAGCAAAGAAGAATATTAGCTGAAGCAGAGAACGAGAGAAACAAACCTAAAGTGTTATTCTCAGACTCTTGCGAAGTGGCTGAAAATTCTATATTAATTGGTGAGTTTGCAAAGAGGTTAAAACAAAATGGACTCCCAAACATGGGACAAAACAGACTATTTGCCATACTAAGAGACCAGGGCTATCTCTGCAAGGGCGGAGAAAGAAGAAATCAGCCTACACAAAGGTCTATGGAGCAAGGACTTTTTGAAACTAAGGTAAGAGTAATCAACAATCCAGACGGAAGCACGCGAACAACTACAACTACTAAGATGACTGGCAAAGGACAAATTTACTTTACCAACAAGTTTTTAGGATGAAAATTAAAAGGTTCAAAAAATTAATCTTTAGAAAGGTTAAACAAATGTGGTGATTTGATGATTGAACTAGAAAAAAAATTAGACGAGATTATAAATCTTTTAGAAAACGCAAATCAAAGTGTATATGACTTTGAGGGCGCCTGCAAGTATTTGAAGTGTAAGGACACTTATTTAAGGGGGCAGATAAAACAAGGGAAAATAAGATACAAGCTAAAGGGCAGGGACTATCTCTTTAAAAGAGAGTGGCTTGATGATTGGATGGAGGTATAAAAATGATTAAATTTAACCGATTTAATTTAACACTGATGGCAAGGCGAGCAATAGGCATAACATTAGCTTTCATGACGATTTATTTAGTTGGATTGTTTTTTATAAAATTTATTTTTTATATTTTATACGCAGGCACAGAAATTATTGACAGACTTTTTAAATTTTTAGTGAGGTGAAAAAGTGAAAGCTAATAGAAGAGCTGCAACAGGAATTTTAAGAGCATATTTTGAGAAAAACAATATTGCTGATGGAGAAGATTTTGAAATCTTAGATTATAGGAAGTTCTTGGCAGATGAAAAGGAAGCTTATAGAAGACAATGTGGGATTGATGTTTTCCAGGATTATGGAAAATTTTCAAGGTATGTAAAAAATAAGTATTTAAAGAGGAAGTAAAAATGAAAAAGAGCAAGAAAAAAAGTCCCAGGTCGGCTAAAACTCAAGGACTAAAATATATAAATATTTGCTCTTAGTATATCACAAGGAGTTATAAAAATGAAAAAAATTGAATGTTACGAAACTGAAGACGGAAGATTATTTACAACTTACGAAGAAGCCTTGATGCACGAGAAGGAAGAAGAGATTAAGAGTGACTTAGGCTCAATCTTAAATGCAAGTATAAGAACTGGAGATTTAATGAAAAAATATGTGGAAGGAAACAAACTTTGCAGCACTCCTGTTGACGCACAAGTTGTTAAAAAATTCCTGGTAAGTTATATGACAGAAATTATGTTAAAGGACTTCGCAGCCTTTAAGTCTCTATTTGACGGAGGTTTATCATGCAAATAAAAATCAAAACTTTAAAACTTGAGAATTTCAAGGGAATCAAGAACCTAACAATAGATTTCAAGGACACAACTAATATTTATGGGGACAATGCAGTAGGTAAGACAACAATCTTTGATGCCTATTCCTGGTTACTTTGGGATAAGGACAGTCTTAACAGAAAGGACTTTGCAATAAAGCCTTATGACAAGGACGGCGATGAAGTCCACAACTTAGAATCCATAGTTGAAGGAGATTTTGTCTTTGGGGACACAGATCTTAACCTTAAGAAAATCTATAAAGAAGTCTGGACTAAAAAGCGTGGATCCACACAGGCAGAATTTACTGGCCATACTACTGACTACTATATAAATTCTGTACCTTGTAAGAAAAAAGAGTACAACGAAAGAATTGAAAGTGTCTTATCCGAAGATAATTTCAACTTACTTTCAAATCCACTATATTTTAACCAATTCCTAGTAAAAACAGAGAGAAGAGAAATACTTTTAAGCCTTATAGAAGATGTAAAGCCAGAGGATATTATCGCAAAAAATAAGGACTTAGAAGACTTAGACCTTGAAACCTATACAGTTGATGAACTAAAGAAAATTGCAAAAGATGCAGCAAGAAAAATTAATAAAGACATCGAAAGCATACCGGCAAGAATTGACGAGTTAGACAAGTCAAAGATCCATGATATAGATTTTGATGCACTGGAATTTAGAAAGAGAAGTACACTTCCAGCAATAAAAGAGATTGACGAAAAGCTTGCCGATGCTTCAAAAATGGCTGAGGGCATGACTGAGATAACAGAAAAAATTACTGCACTACAAAAAGAAAAGTCTGACCTAGCAGAAAAATACCAGGAAGAACTTTTAAAGGTTAAAAACAAAAATAATGAATTAAAAATACAGAAAGAAAAAGACAAGAATGGCAAGAAGTCCACAAAGAACAGTATCAAGGAGACTTTAAGTGTCCAACTTGCGGTCAAGACCTATTACCAGACCAAATAGAAAAGACAATGGCTAATTTTAATAAGAAAAAGTCTGAAAAGTTAGCAGAAATAGAAAAGTATGCAGGACAATTGAAGTTAGACTTACAACATGCAAATGAAGTGATAAGCGAGTTATCAAATAAAAAATATGAATACCAAGACCTGCCAATTGAACCTATTAGATTACAAGAAATTGACAAGGAGCTTGACGAGGCTAAGTCAAAATTAAGTGATTTTTCTTTAGATAATAAAAAGGATTTACTAGAAAAGAAAGACTCCTTAAACGCAGATTTGGAAGAAATAAATAAAAAATTATCTCTACAAGGACAAAACGAAAAAATTGACGAAAGAATTAAGGAACTTGAAAAGCAAGAAAAAGAACTTGCAAAAGCTTATGAAGAACAACAAAGAATTATCTATCTTTGCGAGGAATACACAAAAACTTATGTGGACCTTGTAAGTGACAAGATTAATGACAGTTTTGACCTGGTTAAATTTAAGCTTTTTGAAAACCAAATAAACGGCGGAATTACTGAAACTTGTGAAGCTACATTTGAGGGAGTACCTTATAGCGACTTAAACAATGCAGCAAAGATAAACGCAGGTCTTGATGTGATTAATAGTTTGTCTGACAAACTTGATTTAAAAGTGCCAATATTTATAGACAACGCAGAAAGTGTAAACGAGTTAATTAAGACAGATACACAGTTAGTAAGGTTAGTAGTTAGCAAGGATAAGGAGCTTAGAATTGATTAAGGTTTTAAATAAAAATGAACTAATTCTACAAGAGCTTGTTACAAAAATTAAAGAGAACGAAGTGGGAATTGAATCTTTCGGGATTGGATTGAATTATGAGTCAATAATCAATTTTATCGATGGAACAAAAGTCATTTTTGATTTGGAAGATTTATGCAAAATAGCAGCAGATTTTAAAGAAAAGGAAGAATCAGAGGTGGAATAATGAGAATATTTAGTTTACAAGATGAAAAATTTGAAGATATGCAGATGAGTTTAAACGCATCGATTATCCATGTAGCAAGGAAAATAGCGGCTGGAGAATTTGAGCAAGGCGGAATTTAAACTTGATGATGGTGTTGTTGTCTTGGAAAAAGTGAAAAGCAATCAAATAGATATGTTAGATGAGGAGGACGAGGAAGAATGAAATTAACAAAAGAAGAATTACTAAAATTAGGATTTAAGGAAAAAGAAAACGAAAAGGAAAAACACTTAACATTAATACTTAACAAAGGAAAAGACAGATTCTACCACTTTTTAGAATGGTATGAAGACCAACCAGACAAGTTTTACATTAACGTAATTTTAATAGGCAAAATAAAAACAATTTCCGAAGAAGATTTTTTGATAAACACAAATGGCTTATCATCTAATGCTATTGAACATTATAAAGAGATTTTAGAAAAATTAAGAGAGGTAGAAGAATGAACTCAGTAAATTTAATTGGAAGATTAGTGAGAGATCCAGAACTTAAATATAGCCAGTCAGGAATGGCTATTTTAAAGTTTACAGTTGCAGTAGATAGAAAGCTAAGTAAAGACAAAAGAGAAGAAGCTGAAAGAAATAATCAACCTACAGCTGACTTTATCTCATGCACAGCCTTTGGTAAAACTGCCGAAGTAATTGCAAATTATCACAGCAAGGGAAGTCAAATTGCAGTGGAAGGAAGAATCCAAACTGGAAGCTATGAAAAAGACGGAAGAAGAATTTATACGACTGATGTTTTAGTAAATAGTATTACTTTTGTGGGATCTAAAAATAATAATTCTGGTGGCGGAAATTACCAAAATAGTAATTCTGATGCTGATGATTATAGTGATGAGGGTTTTTTCCCAGTAGATAATGACGATATCCCATTTTAAGGAGGAATAAAAATGAAAGTTAAAGATTTAATAATGGAATTGATTTATGAAAATCCTGATGCAGAGGTTAAATGTGTAACTTACGAAAATAAAGATGTAGATGCTAAGGAATTTCCTTTAAATATTAGGACTTTAGAAGACTATGATTATGGCGATTATGTCGATATAGTTCTTGATGACTTAGAACTTGGTAGGTTTGGTTACTTTGAAGAATTGAGAGAGAAAGTCCTTGCATGGGGAAAGGATAAAGATTTACTTCACGACGATATTGCAGAAAAACAGTTTTTAAAATTTATGGAAGAGGTCTTTGAGTTTAGAGATGAGTGGCTTTTATTTGTACATGAGTACAATAAATGCAGTTACGGAGAAGCTAACAATGATCCAGAAGTTGTTGAACTCAGGGGAAACATGAAACTTGAAATGGGAGATGTTTTTGTAACTTTAATTATCTTATGCGACCAATTAAACATGGATCCAGTTGACTGCCTAGGAAGAGCTTACGAAAAAATCAAAGATAGAAAAGGTAAGACAATTAACGGAGTCTTCGTAAAAGAAGAAGATTTAAAAGGAGATTTAAAATGACAAATATACAAAAACAAGGACAAGTAAGTCCAGTAAACCAAATGAAGAATTTACTAGCAAATCAAGGTATGCAAAATTTATTTGCTGATGCCTTGAATGAAAACAAAGACAGATTTTTAGCATCTATTATTGACTTATATAACGGCGACACTTATTTACAGGGTTGTAATCCTAAAGAGGTTGCTATGGAAGCACTAAAGGCAGCTACTCTTAATTTACCTATTAATAAAAATCTTGGATATGCCTACATCGTACCTTATAAAAATAAGGGTAAATTAACACCTCAATTCCAAATCGGCTATAAGGGATATATCCAAATGGCACAAAGAAGCGGACAATATAAGGCCTTAAACGCTGGAATTATGTATGAGGGCATGGAAGTTAAAAGAGACTTTTTGAGAGGAACCTTTGAAATAATAGGAGAGCCTAAGTCTGATAAAGTTATTGGTTATTTTGCTTATTTCCAACTTTTAAACGGATATGAAAAGGCAATTTTTATGACAAAGGACGAGGTTATAGAACACGCTGAAAGGTATTCTCAATCTTATGGCAGTGACTATAGTCCTTGGAAAAAACAATTTGATGAAATGGCACAAAAAACAGTAATTAAAAAACTTTTGAGCAAGTATGGGGTTTTGACAACTGAGTTCCAAGATGCGGTTAAGGAAGAGGAAGACAGAGAGGTTTTAAGAGCAACAGAAAACAACGCTATGTTGGAAATGACAGCTCCAGATGAGGAAGAAACTATTGAAGTTAATCCAGATACTGGGGAAATTATCGAAGATGATGTAAAGGCACCATTTTAAGGAGAAGTAAAAATGATAGTAAGTGGAGCACTTGGAATTTTATTTAATCCAGATATGATTTCTTGCGAGGAAACATCTGATGGAAAATATAAAGTTATTGCTGAAAATGAAGTTTACAAAGTTATTCTCTATGAAAACTTATCAAAGGCAAGCGTAGAAAATATTATGCGTAGGATTACTTTTCAAATAGAATGTCAGGTATTTAAAGATGAAGATTGAAGCCATAGCAAGCGGTAGTTCTGGTAACTGCTACAAGTTAAGTAATGAGGATACTACACTCTTAATTTAAGAGTTTTAAAAACTTTGGAGATTCTTATTTTGATGTAGATATTGGGAGTTTTATTGTCAAGCCTTTCAAGACAATTCACGATGCTAAAGAGCCAGTTGGATTCTTAATTTGCGACATCTTAGCAAAAGAAGAATTGGTATTTATCACAGACACTCAATATTCTATTTATAGTTTTAGTCCAGACTATTTTATGATGGAAGTCAATTATGTTAGAGAGACAATCAACAAGAATGATAGTTTACATCCAGACCTTAGAGCAAGAATCAAGGAAAATCACATGTCTTTAGATACTGCGATTAATTTGTTGGAAAGAAGTGATTTATCAAGACTTAAAAAGATATATGTAATGCACTTATCAGATGCTAATTCTGATGCCGAGGTCATAAAATATAGATTGCAAGAACTTACAGGTGTAGCTGTAGAAATTTGCTAGGTGGTGATAAGTATGGCAAGCCAAGGCTGGATAAGTGTACACAGAAAAATTGAAGATGATTGGCTTTGGAAAGACAAGCCTTTTTCTAAGGGACAGGCTTGGGTAGACTTGCTACTTATGGTCAATCATGAAGATAGTAAAATACTATTTAACGGAGAATTGATAGAAGTTAAACGAGGTCAGCGTATAACCTCTATAAAAAAGCTATGTGACAGGTGGGGCTGGTCAAATAAAAAAGTAAAAAGGTTTCTTGAGTTGCTCCAAGAAGATGACAAGATAGGGTTAGAAATTGCACCACGAAAAGCGACTACTATAACCATTGTAAATTACAGCTTTTACCAAGATGAGGCACCAGCAAAAGCACCACGAAAGCATCACGGAAGCACCACGGAGGCATCACAGAAGCACATAAACAATAATGATAATAATGATAATAATGATAATAATGATGATGATATAGAAAAACGACTTAAAAAAATTAATGAGTTGGTAAATAAAAAAGTATCATCATCACAGATCAAGAAATTTTTGAAGTCTAATAGTCTTGATGATCTTGATAAGCTGATAGAAAAAATTAAAGAGAGCGACTATTTAAAACAAAATATTGATTTTAATAAGTTGGGCAAGAAGTTTATTAAAAGGGTTTTTGATGATGATTTTATATCTTACAAAACAAATAAGCAGAACGCTTTTAAGAACTTTGAGCAAATTACTGATGATTATACAAGTGATGAGCTAGAAGATATGGCAATGAGAAAGCAAAAGGAAGGTTTTAAAAGATTGGGGGTTGAGATATGAGTAAGAATTTATTTGGAGAGGAACAGTCAGAGAAGGAAGTCCAGGACTTGATAAGAGGAGCCCTGGCACCTTATGCTAAGGTCTGGAATGTTACCACGGGAGTCTTTAAGGTTAAGGAAGGTCCAGTTACTAGATGGATAAGGACTTTTCCCAAGGGGACTCCAGACTTAATGGGCTTTAGGTACTCTGATGGCAAGATGTTTTTTATTGAGGTTAAAAACTCTAAGGGACGATTGAGTTCGGAACAAAAGGAATTTATGAAGTGGGCGGAAGGTCAGCCTATCTTATGTGGTGTGGCTAGATGCGTAGAAGATGCCTTTAATATTTTAGAGATACTCTTTGGGGTTAGGAGTTGGAAGATGAGACCAAAAGACTACTTATTGCAGGTTAGACATATTGATAATGAGATAGACAGCAAAATTAAATTATTGGAAGATTTAAGGGCTCGTGCTATGAGTATTGGAAGCTTAGAGGTTAAGGACAAGGTTCAAAGTTCTGGCGGTCTCGATTTTTCTGACTGGATGGATAGATATGTGGACTTGCAAAAAGAAGTGACTGACAAAGTTGATGAGTTAATTGTTTTAAAGCAAAGGATAATTTCTCGGATTGATAGAGTGGAGAATCCCTTACACAGAATTATCTTGGTGAGCCATTATCTTAATAACTTAAGTCTTAGACAGATAGCCTCAAAGTATAATTATGATTATAGTTACATTAAAAATGCCCATGGTCATGCTCTCTTAGAGTTTAAGGCAAAGAACCCCGAGGTGTTCCATGATTGAGCATCCTGAATTATTAGTGTCTGCAATTATTAAGAGGGCGGTCTATGACTACAAAAACTATCCTAAGATGAGAGCAGAGATAAGGAGATTTATTAAGTCAGAATATTTTGTATCGATTACGGACTTAGATCCTGATGCTCTTTTAGAGGAGTTGGAAAGGCAGTGCAAAAAGATGTGACCTTTTTGACCGTCAAGCTGTGATATAGTTTAAAGTGGAGATAGAAAGATAAGTAATCACCTCCTTATTATTAATAATTGATTGCACGAGCGAACGGATACCATTTAAAATATTTCATGTTCTTATCTTTCTAAGGTTAGCATGTAGACCTTACGAGGCTATGTGTTGGGTAACTACATACATTGGTTAAGCTTGGGGTGGGGAGCAAGTATGTAATTTTAGATTAATTAGGACACTTGATATTAGCAAGTGTCCTTTATTTATAAGGATTGATTGCATTGGCAAAAGATTATGCAAAGAAGTTTTATAAGTCTAAAGCATGGCAGAGATGTCGTGCTTCTTTTATTGCAGAAAGAGAAGCGATAGATGGTGGACTGTGTCAACATTGTAAGTGCAAGCGAGGTTATATAGTCGACCACATTGTAGAGATAAGTCCAGATAATATAAATGATGTAGATATTATTCTTAATCATAATAACTTACAGTATCTGTGCTTAGAGTGTCATAACACTAAGACCTTTGGTAAGCATAAAAGCACAAGAGAAAATTTATTTTTTGACGAAGAGGGAAATATTTTTAAAAAATAAAATTTAAAAAACAAAAAAATTAAAATATTACTCCCCCCATAAAATTAAAATGAGGTTGACCGCTGGGGACCGGCAGGGGTAGGTAGGAAAAACGCACAGGTGTTTTTTACATAACCCCCACCCTTAGAATTTAGAGGAAAGTAGGTGGAATTAAATGACAGTGGAAAAAGATAAAGAGATTAAAAGAGAAATCACAAGACTTACAAATTTATACAAAGATGTAGATAGAGTTAAAAGATTAACAGCCAAGAATCTCATAGAAGAAGCTGCTTTTATGAAATCTACTTTAAAGGAATTGAAGATTCTAATTGACGAAAAGGGACCGATTGACGAAATGCCGCAAGGCGATTATTCAATCTTAAGAGAACACCCTGCTTTAAAGTCATATAACACAATGGTGCAAAGATATTCAGGAATTATCAAACAACTAATGGATTTACTCCCAAAAGAACAACAGAAAGAAATTGACGACGGCTTCGAGGACTTCTTAAATGAAAAATAGAAACCCTATAGAAGAATATTGGGAGTGGATGAATGAAAACAGAATTAAAGTTAGCACCAAAATATACAAGACCTATGAATACATCATAGGCTTTTTAGAAGACCCAGATAGTGAGTGGGAGTATGACGAGAAGAGAGCAAATCACGCTATAAACTTTATTGAAAAATTTTGCAAGCACTCTAAGGGCAAGATGGGCGGGAAGCCTTTTATCCTGGAGCTGTGGCAAAAGGCTAAGGTAGCAGCCACATTTGGTATTGTCCATAAGATTACTGGCGAAAGAAAGTATCAAAGGGTAGTTTTAATTGTCGCCAGAAAGAATGGTAAGTCGACTTTATCTGCTGCTGAAGGTTTATATTTATTTATAGCTGACGGTGAACCTGGTGCAGAAATCTACAGCGTAGCAACTAAAAAAGACCAAGCTAAAATTATATGGCTAGAAGCCAAGCGAATGGTAAAGAAGTCGCCTGCACTTAGCAAGAGGATCAAGCCTCTAGTAGCTGAACTTACTTGTGAAATAAACGACGGAATCTACAAACCAGTTGGCAGAGACTCTGACACACTTGACGGACTCAATGTCCATGGAGCAACTATGGACGAGATCCATGCTTGGACAGATAAAAACTTATACGATGTAATTGTCGATGGCACAAGCGCGAGAGAGCAGCCACTAATTCTAATTACAACAACTGCTGGAACTGTGAGGGAAAATGTCTATGATGACATCTACGATGAGGCAGATAGAACTATAAATGGATATACAGACCCAGATGGATATAAGGACGAAAGGTCCTTATTTTTAGTTTATGAACTAGATGACAGAAAGACTTGGACTGATGAGGAAACTTGGATGCAGGCTAACCCAGGACTGGGAACTATAAAAAAGACAGATGCCTTAAGAGATAAGGTCAACAAGGCTAAAGCCAACAGTAAGCTTGTGAAGAACTTGCTTACTAAGGACTTTGACATACCAGAAACAACGGGCGAAGCTTGGTTAACTTTTGAAACTATCGACAACAGAGGAACCTTTGACATGGCAGACTTAAAGCCTAGATACTGCATAGCTGGTATCGACTTGTCAGCAACTACTGACTTAACTTGTGCAACTATAGTTTTTAAGGTGCCAGAGGATGAGACAACTTATGTAAAGCAAATGTACTGGCTGCCGTCTGACTTAATAGAAGTCCGAAGTCATGAGGATAAAATTCCTTATGATGTCTGGGAAGACAGAGGACTTTTAAGAAGATCAGGCACTAACAAGGTGGACTATAAGGACATAACCAAGTGGCTTTTAGAAGTGCAGAATGAAATGGACTGCTACATCTATAGAATTGGTTACGATAGATGGTCTGCTCAATATTTGGTAGATGAGTTAGAGCAAACCTTTGGGAAGATTACAGTACCAGTAGCACAAGGTGCAAAGACTTTTTCCAATCCAATGAAAAGGCTTGAAAGCGACCTACGAGCAAAGAAGGTCAACTACAACAATAACCCAATCACTAAGTGGAACTTGTCCAACGCAGCAATAAAGACTGACACTAACGACAACATCGCACTATGTAAGACAAGCAATCCAAGACGAAGAATAGACGGAGTGGCATCTCTCATGGATGCACTTATTGTTTTTGAAGATAATCAGGAAGAATACTTAGCTTTAATTTAAGGAGGTGAAAAATGGGAATTTTTGATTTTTTAAAAAATAAAGATGAGACTGTAAAAGTCTCTGGTTACAAGATGGTAACTGAAAGAGGCGAAGGATTTTACGCTTACAATGGCAATCTCTACGCATCTGACATAGTGAGGTCTTGCATAAGACCTAAGACACAAGCAATAGGAAAAGCAGTGGCTAAGCATATAAGAAAAGACGAGGTCACAACGCAGGTAAACCCCGAAGTTTATATAAGATTTTTATTGGAAGAACCTAACCCTTATATGTCTGGACAGATGCTGCAAGAGAAGCTAGCAAATCAATTAGCGCTTAACAACAATGCCTTTGCACTCATAGAAAGAGATAGTAATGGACTTGCTAAGGCAATTTATCCAATAAATTCTAGCAGCGTTGAAGCTTTAGAAAATAATCAAGGCGAAATCTTTTTAAGATTCTTGATTAAGGGCAAATACTACACTTTTAGATACTCTGATGTCATACATCTTCGCAGAGATTTTAATAATAATGACATCTTTGGTGAGAGTCCAGCCAAGGCTTTGACTCAGCTTATGGAGATTGTAAACACAACAGACCAAGGAATAGTCAAGGCAATTAAGAATAGCAATACCATTATGTGGCTATTGAAATTTAATAATGTGCTTAGAGAAGAAGACATAAAGAGGCAAACCAAGGAATTCGTTGAAAGTTTTTTGAGTGTGGACTCTGAATCTGCTGGAGCAGCGGCGACAGACTTAAAGTTCGATGCTCAACAAGTAGAACCAAAGAATTATGTACCGAATCCAATGCAAACAAAGGGAACTGTGGACAGAATCTACAGTTTTTTTAATACCAATGAAAGCATAGTTCAATCAAGCTACAACGAAGACCAATGGATTTCATACTATGAAGCAGAGATTGAGCCTGTATTAGTGCAGATGTCAAACGAGTTTACAAGAAAGTTATTTACACGCAGGGAAAGAGGATTTGGAAACAAGATTATTTTTGAATCATCAAATCTTAACTTTGCGTCAATGCAAACTAAATTAAACCTAGTCCAATTTGTGGATAGGGGGATAATGAACCCTGACGAAGTAAGAGAAATCCTTAATATGGCACCAATTCCTGATGGGTTGGGACAAAGCTATATTAGACGACTTGATACACAAGAAATAGATAGTGGAGGAGGTGAAGAAGATGCCAATAAAGATTAACGGGACAATTGTCGGCAATGATGATAAGTGGATCTATGATTGGTGCGAAATGGAAGCCTTTTGTCCTAGAGACTTAGAGCTTGTAGACGGACAAGATGTAGACATAGAAATTAACTCACCAGGCGGATACATCTATCCAGCCTCTGAAATTTACACAGCACTTATGCAGCATAAAGGCAATGTCAACATAACAATAACTGGTAGAGCGGCAAGTGCAGCATCAGTTATAGCTATGGCAGGTACTAAGGTTGTCATGAGTCCAACTGCACAAATGATGATACACAATGTTAGCGCATCAGGATCTGGAGATTACAGAGACTTTGAACACTACGCAGAGCAACTTAAAAAGTCCAATGACACCATTGCAAATGCTTATATGCTAAAGACTGGAAAGACTAGAGAAGAAATTCTAGCTCTTATGGACTATGAAACATGGTTTACACCAGATGAAGCATTAGAAAATGGATTTATAGACGAAATATTGTCTAAGTCAGACAGTGTAGATGAATTCAGGTTAGTAGCAGCAAGTGACTTTTTAATTCCGCAAGCTGTTATTGATAAAATAAAGCAAGAGAGAGAGCAGGAGCAGCTAAACTTATTGAAGTTAAAGGAGAAAAAATAAGATGAACAAAGAAAAATACTTAGAAATGAGAGCAGCTTTGCTTGATGAGGCACAAAACCTTATCAATGAAGGCAAGATTGAAGAAGCAGCAACAAAAAGAGCCGAAATTGAAAAGTTAGATGCAGACTTTGAAGAAGCATCTAAAGAACAAGCTAACTTAGATGCACTAAATAATGATGATGAAAAAGTTTCTGATATGAAAAATCTATCAGTAAATGAAGGAGGTTTAAAAGCAGTGGAAAAAATCGAAAAGAAAAATCCAGTAAACTATGAAGATGTATTTGCCAAGGTGGCACTACAAAGAGATCTTAACGAAGATGAAATTAATTTATTTAACGAAATGAACCCAGAAAATGTGTACACTCACAACACAACAAATACAGAAATTGTAATTCCTGAAACTGTTATTGGTGGAATTATTGACACAATGAAAGAGTTGCACCCAATCCTAGCAGATGTAATACCAACTAGAATTAAGGGAACTGTAAAATATGTTAAGAGAACTGGTATTCCAGCAGGAGATGCTGACTATTACGATGAAGCAACTCCAACAGCAGATGAAGAAAATAAATTTGGAGAGTTAACCCTTAATGGCAAAGAATTATCAAAGGCTGTTACAGTAACTTGGAAGTTACAGGCTATGGCAGTTGCTGATTTTATTCCATTCATCACTAGAGAGCTTGGAGAAAGAATGGGAGTTGCTAAGGCAAAAGCTTTTGTAAAGGGTAAAGGCGACGCTAAGTATCCACAAGGTGTAGTGACAGCAATCGAAGCTGAAGCAAGCACACCTCAAAAGGTATCTTACAAGGCTGATGGCTTAACTTATAAGGACATCACAGCAGCTATGGCAAAGATTAAATCTGGATATGTAAGCGGAGCAAAAATCTATGCTAATAATGCAACTGTATGGGGTACACTTGCAAACTTAATGGACGGTCAAGGTAGACCACTATCGGTAACATGGCAGCAGGTTACAAGGAAAATATCTCTGAAGATATGAAGCTAGTTACTGAAAACCACGCAAAGGCAAGAACAACTGACTTTGTTGGATATGAAGTACACGACGGCGGAGTTATCGACGAAAAAGCCTTTGCTTACCTTGTTAAGGGAGTATAAGCATGGCTTATAGAGTAGTAAGTGGATTTCAGGACACCGAAACTGGTGTCTTCTACGATCTCCACGAAATTATTGATGACAAAAACAAGAACTTAAAGAAATATCTTGATGCAGGCGTAGTCGTAGACGACGCACCGAAGAAAAAGGAAGTAAAGAAAACAGAAAAGGGTGATTAAAATGACACCTGAACTTTTAAAATACTGCAAGCTTTTATTGAGACAAGCAACGACTGATGCTTTTGACGAGGAAATCAAGAGTTTAATCGATGCTTGTCTTTTAGATTTAAAGATAAGTGGAGTAGGAGAAGTTGAAGACGAACTCATAAAGAGGGCTGTAGGTATCTATGTTAAGGCTCACTTTGGAAGTGAAAACCCAGATAGAGACGGACTAATAGAGTGCTATAGATCCTTAAAAATCCACCTAGCTTTAAGTCAAAAATATGGAGATGAACTGCCTCATGAAAAAACCAGTGGAAATTAAACTTAGATATAAACAAAGTAAGGGTCAGGACGAGTGGGGCAATCCAATAGAAAGTGTTAACTATAAAGACATAATTGCTATTAAAAAAAGCGTTACTAGAAATGAATTTTATAAAGCGGCGACTTTAGGACTTAGACCTAGCGTAGTATTTGAAATTTATAAAGAAGAATATAACAACGCTGACGGAGTAATTTATAATGACACAGAATATACAATTATAAGGGATTATGATATTTCTATGGATAAGGTTGAGCTTATATGTGAAAGGAAAATATCAGATGTCAATTGATATTTCTAAGGATCTTAAAGAAATTCTAAACGACTATGCGGTCGAAGTTAGCAAAGAAGTGGACAAGGCTAGTGAATCAACAGCTAAAAATGTTACTAAGGACTTGAGAGCTAGTAGTCCAAAAAAAAGTGGCAAGTACGGAAAATCCTGGTCAAAAAAAGAAGACAAAGGTACTGTTTTGAATAAGAATTTTATAGTCTACAATAAAGAACATTATAGATTAACACATTTACTAGAATATGGTCATACCACAGTAAATGGGGGTAGAGTTCCGCCAAGACCACATATAAAACAAGCTGAAGAAAGAGGAATACAATTCTTCGAAAAAGAAGTTAGGAAGATGATAAATGGCAAATAGAATTAATCCAATAGAACTTTTTAAACCTTTGAACATACCAGTTGGATATTTTAAGAATCCAAAGCCAGGGACTGTGCCATTTATGGTTTATTATGGTGTAGGTATGGATAGCACAATAGCAGATAATATAAATTATTTTAATGTGCAGAGGTTTAATATTGAGTTATATACACTTGAAAAGAGATTCGATTTAGAGGATAAAATCGAAAAAATATTGATAGAAAACGAAATAATTTTTGAAAAGGGGCTAGATATTTTTATTCCAGAGGATAAAACATTCATGGTCCCTTATTACATTTAAGGAGGAATAAAATGGCTAATAAAAACAAGGTTGAATTTGGTTTATCAAATGTGCATGTAGCAATTGAGAAAGGCGACGGTTGGGATATCCCAAAACACATTCCTGGTGCGGTAACTTTCACACCTTCTGCTGAAGCTGACGATTTCCATTTTTATGCAGATGATGGAGATTATTACAACGAATCTACAGATAACGGCTATTCTGGTGAATTATCTATGGCAATATTACCAGATTGGTTTTTAGGGGCTGTTCTAGGCTATAAAAAATTAGAAGATGGTGGAATTGTTGAAATAAAAAACGCACCTAAGAAAAGATTCTGTCTGATTTTTGAAGGCAAGGGAGATAAAGAAAAAACTAGACACATCTTCATAAACTGTGGTGCAGGCAAACCAACAGAGGAATTTAAGACCCTCGAAGATAAAAAAGAAATAAGAGTTCAAACAATGCCTATTACAGTTTCAGGTGATTTGGAATCTGGTGTAATTAAATTAAAATACAGAGAATCTGATACAGGATATTCAACACTATTTACTAAGATTCCAGATTTCAAAGGTGGAAAAGAGATAACTGCAGAAGAAAGTGTGTGATTGTAAATGCAAAAAATAATAAACATTGATGGAAAAGACATTCTGTTTAAAACATCAGGCGGATTTTTTAAAAGATATAAAACACAATTTAAAAGAGATCCAATAGCAGATATTTTTTCTTTGATGGATCTTCAAGGTAAAAATGGAGAAATAGATTTAAGAAGTTTTGATGCTGAAGTCTTACAAGATATCTGTTGGGCTTTAGCACAAAATGCAGATAAATCTATTGCTCCACCTGAAGAGTGGCTAGATCAATTTGAAGAATTTCCAATTGCTGACGTAATCGTAGAGGTGATGGATTTAATAATTAGATCTATTTCCAGTTCCATTGAACCAAAAAAAAACTCGAAGAAGAATCCAAAGATTTAATAAAAATTGAAAACATCTATGTTGGAGCAATCGAGAGAGGATTATCAATTGAAGATATGGATGAAATGGATTTGGGCGACATCATTGATTATGTAATAACTTATAACAATATGCATGATGAAGATGATGAAGAAACTGAAACAGTTAGAAAAGCAACTCAAGAAGACTGGAACAATTTGTAACAAGGGTACAAAGCATACCCTTGTTTTTATTTATAAAGTGAGGTGAAATAATGGCTGGAAACATACGAGGGATTACAATTGAAATTGGTGGCGACACTACAACTTTACAAAAAGCATTAAAAGATGTAGAAGGAAAATCCAGAGAGCTTAATAAGGAGCTTAGAGACATTGATAAATCAATGAAATTTAACCCTGATTCCTTCGAATTGCTAGATCAAAAAGCAAGAGTGGCTAAAGAAGCTATAGCAAACTTAAAGGATAAACTGACTACTTTAAAGGATGCACAAGAACAAGCTTCTCAAGCTTTAGAGAATGGCGACATAGGACAAGATCAATACGATGCTCTTAGTCGTGAAATATTAAAAACTGAAAACCAATTAAAATCATACGAAAAAACCTTGAAAGAGTCCTCACAAGAAGAAGTTGAAAGTAAAAAAGCAGCAGATGAAAGAAAGAAGTCCCTTGAAGACTTACAAAAAAGCGGTGAGCAACTAAAACAAGAAGAAGAAAAACTTTCAAAGGAATTTAAATTGCAAGTTGCAGAAATGGGCAACAATGCAAAAGAATCTGAAAAACTTGCTGCAAAAAAAGAATATTTGTCCAAGGCCATTGCTAACGCTGCAGAACAAGTTGTAAATCTAGAAAAACAATTATCAGATGCTAAACAAGTTTATGGAGAAAACTCCGATGAAGTTGCAAAACTTGAAGCAAAGTTAGCAGATGCTAAAACTTCAGCAGCAAACTTTGCTAACGAGTTTCAAGCAATGGGTGGAAAGCTGACAGAGGTGTCAAAGAAGTTCAATGAAGTTGGAGATAAGATAGAGAGCATTGGAAAATCAATGTCCACTAAGGTTACTGCACCAATAGCTGCAGGATTTGCAGTTGCTTTTAAAGGTGCAGCAGATCTTGAAGATGCAATGGGGGCGACTAAGCAAGTCTTTGGAGATCACGCTAAAGATGTTGATACTTGGACTAGTAACATTGAAGATTACTACGGAGTATCAAAAAAAGAAGCTCTTGAATATGCAAATACTATGGGTTCTATGCTTAAAAACATTGGCGGCAAAACTGATAAAGAAGCAGCGGAAATGTCTGAAAAGTTGGTAAAACTTGCAGGCGATTTATCTGCCATGTTTGGCGGAAGAACGGAAGATGCAGTTAGAGCCTTAACTGGTGCTTTAAAAGGTAATAATTCCATGCTAGACAACTATGGAATGGGAGTTAACGAAGCGACAGTTAAAACGAAAGCCATGGAAATGGGACTTGTTGGTGAAAAAGAGCAAATGTCTTTAGCTGCTAAACAAGCCGCCACACTAGCACTTATCATGGAACAAACTGGAGATGCACAAGGTCAAGCAGCAAGAGAAGCAGACGGCGCATCTGGGACCATGAAAGCTTTTCAAAAGAATTTAAAAGATTTTAAAGACACTCTAGGTGAAGAATTAATTCCAATAATAACTCCCTTTATAAAACAATTAAATGAGTTGATTAAAAAGTTTGGTAAGTTAAAACCTAGCACAAAAAAAGCAATAGTAGGATTTGGATTATTACTCGCTGCCATAGGACCAATATTAACAATATTTGGCAAACTCATGAAGGTAATTGGTACTTTTTCGGGGGCTATGGCTATTGTAAAAGGTGCTACTACTGCTGGAGCTACACCTGCGATGATTGGATTATCTAAAGTTATTCCAGTTCTTGTAAAAGGGTTTGGATTAATTAAAGGTGTTTGCGTAGCTGTTGGTGCAGCTTTAGGAGGCGGTCCAGTAGTGGGTGCTTTAGCACTCGCTGCAGCAATTGGCGCTGTAATTGCAGCTATTAAAAATTGGGATAAAATAAAAGAATTCTTTAAAGATGTGGGAGAAAAAATTGCTGAGTTTTGTGGGGACGCAAAAGAAAAACTCGGCGAGTTTGGCGAGCACATGAAAGAAACTTTTAGTGAGACATGGTCTAACATGAAAGAAGAATTATCCAAAGAATGGTCTGATATGAAGGATAGTCTTTCTGAAAGCTGGAACACTATAAAAGAAAACGCAGGAGAAACTTGGTCAAATATTCAGGAAAGTTTGTCAGAAAAATGGAACTCTATAAAAGAGAAAGCTAAAGAATGGGGTTCTACAATCAAAGATACTTTATCAGAAACCTGGACTGAATTCTCTAGCAAGACCAGCGAAGCTTGGGGCAATATACATCAAACATTAGGTGAAAAATGGAACGGAATTAAGGAAAAAGCAAAAGAATGGGGATCCAATTTAAAAGAAGAATTATCAGGTGTTTGGGGAGATTTTTCAGAAAATCTTGGACAAACATGGGATGGAATTAAAGAAAGTCTATCTGAAAAATGGGGCAGCATAAGTGAGTCAGCTAAACAAAACTTTGATAGTATGGGCGAAACTATAAATCAAGCTTTTAATGGCATCAAAGATGGCGCTGGAAATATAATTGAGTCCGTCGTAAGTGGAATGTCTGGTAAATGGGAGAATATGAAAACCAATGCTGCAAATGCTTGGGACTCAATGAAAGATACATTAAAAAACAAAGTATCAGATATTGGAGATGCAATAAAAAAATTAGGTGGTTTAAAAGACTGGTTCTCTGATTTATGGAATAATATAAAAGAAAGAACTAGTCAAAAATGGCAAGCTATAAAAGAAGCAGCCATGGGACCTTTAAAAGCATTGTTGCAAAATATCAGAGACTTTTTTAACAAAGTTAAGGATTTGTTTAATATAAAATTAGAATTTCCAAAAATTAAATTGCCGAAATTTAAATTAGAAGGCAAGTTTTCCCTTAATCCGCCATCTGTACCAAAACTTTCAGTTCAATGGAATAAAATGGGTGGTATTTTTAAAAAACCTACAATTTTTGCTACTCCTAATGGATATCAAGGTGTTGGTGAAGCTGGTGCTGAAGCAATAATTCCAATTGAAAAACTAAAGGACTACATGAGTGAAGTTTTAGATAAAAAACAAGATAAAGGCGGAGACACTTATATATTCAATGTTAAATTTGATGAAATAAGTGAGTTAGAACAATTCATAAAAATGGCAAAGGCTAAAAAAAGAATAGCAAAGCAAGGTGATGTAAATGCCTAGTATCAAATTACCTTTAGAGGATAAATTTTTCAAAAATATAACAGTTGTGTGGACACAGGCTCGTGATCCTTTTAAGAAACATCATTATGATAAACTTAAGGAACATTCTAATGGAAAATATTTATTTGGAATAGATACCGGTAATTTTACAAATGCTGACCTGGTAGAGAGGAATTATTACAACTATCCTAACAACAAAACTTTATTTAGTTTTTCAAAAGAACTAAATGAGTTAATACCTGAAAACACTTATCTTAAAAAGATTGAATTATATATCTATGTTAAAAAAAATTCAGAAAATTTAATGTCTCCAGCTGAGATAGCTTTATCTTTTCAAAAAGGAGAACCTGAAGATACAAACAACTCTGGGAAATCATACAATGAAAAATATACGAAACATTACTTTAAAGATGGATGGAATAAATTTGAGTTTACCAGTGATTTTTTAGATATTAGTGCAAAATTTAGAAGTTTAAACTTAGCCATATTTGAAAGGTCCATATTTGAAAGTAATTTACAATTCACGGACAAAGATTTAGGCTTAACCACTATAGAAAATGCTAAAAATTTTTTAGTTCCTTATGATTCTTATAACGATTCTAATCCCCCATATGCAATAGTTGAATACGGATTTAATAAACCTAAAAGTGCTGATTCATTAACACCCGATAATAAAACTGTAAATCCAAGAACACCAATTAGATTTACTTGGAATACAAAAATAGCACAGACAGTCTATGAACTGTCTTATAGTATTAATGGGGGAAGTTATAAAACTATAACGAAGACTACTGTTGATAGATTTTATAACATGCCTGCTGACACAATAAAGGATTTCAGTGGGTCTGTAAATTGGAAGGTTAGGGTTAAAGATGAGTCAGACACATGGTCTGATTATCAAGAAGCAAGTTTTACTTTAGGTGTTCCTGAGCAAATAGCTCCAAGGCTTATTTATCCTACTGGGTCCTATATTAAAAACACAGAACCCTTGGAATTCTCATGGGCATTTGTTACAGATACAATAGAAGAACAAAAATCTTATGAGCTGCAATACAGAATTAACAATGGAGATTGGAAAAGTATAAGCGAAGAAACAAGCAGAACTAATTATACTTTAAATGATATACGCTCATTTGGAACTTCGACGGGACAATGGAGAGTTAGAGTTACAAATAATTACGGCGAAGAATCTCAATGGTCAGAAATTGGAAAGTTTCAAGTTTATGGAGTTCCACCAAGACCACAAATTGTAAGTGTAAGCAATAAGAACCTACCAACAATAAAATGGTATTCGGACCAGCAAGAAATGTTCAGAATAAGAATAATAGACAAAGATAATAACTGTATTTATGACTCTGATTTTATTTTAGACTATGCAAATAAAGAATTTAAAATTCCTAAAATTATAAACAATGGAAAATACACCTTCACTCTAACTATAAAAAACAAATATGGAATAGATTCAGAAAAAGCCGAACTAACCCAAGAAATTGAAGTTATTAATAAAAAAGAAGTTGATTTTAATATTTTTAAATCAGATTATTTTTTAGAACTAGTTTCAAAAGAATCAAACTTTTCTGTAATAAGGGATGGAAAAACAATAGGTAAATCTAAAGATGGAGTGTTTAAAGACTATACAGGTGCTAATGGTAAATATTACGATTATCAAATTATGATTGAATCAGATGACGAAATAAACCTCAGCAAAGTTATAAAAGCTAAGGTAGACTTCATAGGTTGTACACTAGCAAACATTAATAATCTAAGTGATTTTATTGTTCTAAGATATAATGTTGATAACTTGCCTGGTAGATCTCTAGAAATATCAATTAATGCTAATGAAATAGAAATAGAAGGGTCAAAATATCCTTTTATAGAATATGGAGATACGGTATTAGACCAAAAATCCTATGATTTTTTTATAAAAGATAAGGTTAAGTTAACAAATATGATTGAACGAAAAGAAGAGTTCTTGCTTAGGGATTATTATGGAGATAACATTTGTGGTGTTATCAAAAATATTGGACTTAATAAAAATAGGTTTGGTTATGAATTAAACTTTACTATATTGAGGACGAGTGACAAATATGAATAGAAAAGTAAGTTATAGGTATGAACTCTTAAATAAGAATAATTTAAAAATAGGAGATCTGGACATGATGTCTGGATCTATTGATTGTAAAGCTGATGCAAAGATTAAGAAGAGTGGAAGTTTTCAAATTTCAGAAAGTATTTTCAAGGACATAGATTATCTCAATGATAGAATATGTCCTTATATAATTATTGACGGAATTAGTTATCCGCTTGGTATATTTCTCATATCTGGAAAAGATAGACAAAAAAGAAATGGTGCTGTCTATAGGAATATTGAAGCCTTTGATCTTACCCAAATACTTTTAGAGGATAAAATTATAGATAGATATTATGTAAAGGAAGGCACGAGTTATTACATTTTAATTAAACAACTAATTGAAAGTGCTGGAATTTTTCAAACTCAAATTGTTTATACAGATTTAAAAGTACAAAGAGATAGAGAGTTTGAATTAGGCGCTTCGAAGATTGACATCATAAATGCTCTCTTAGAAGAAATAAATTATACTAACGTTTATGTCGACGAAAGAGGATTTGTGAGTGCCAAGCCTTATATTATCCCTACTCTTAGAGAAATACAACATAGATACGTTGTTGGTGAGAATTTAAAAATTCAAAAGGATAGTCTTAGAGAAGAGCTTGATATTTTTAATACACCTAATGTTTATGTCGGTGTAGTTAGCAACAGTGAACAAGAAACTTTTAAAGCTGTGTATGTAAATGATAATCCTACTAGCCCATTAAGCACCGTCTCAAGAAATAGGAACATAGTGAAAGTAATAAATGTTTCTGATATAGCAAACCCAAATGTTCTTGAAGGATATATAAAAAGAGTCGCTTATGAAGAATCAAATGCTTACTCAGTTATAGGTTTTCAAACATTAAATGAACCAGGGCATTCTTTTGGAGATTGTATATATATAAAAGACAAGGATTTCAATTTAGGTCATAAATATATTGAAACTGGGTGGAGTATGGAATTAAAAGCAGGAGCTACAATGAATCATACAGCGAGGAGGGTTGTTATTCTATGAATAAAATGGCTGAAGTAGTAGGTCTTTTTGAAAATGGAACTGCTAAAGTTAAATTTGATGGAGAAGAAGTTGCATCTGAAAAAGAATATGGTTTTCTAAGGCACTATATCCCAAAAGTTGGAGATAAAGTTTTTATGATGGAATTTAATGGATCTTATATTATTTTTGATGCTGTAGACTATCAGGTTCCCAGTCAAAAACCAATTAATTTGAATTATATTAAGGGAAATACAACAATTGAGGGAGATTTAACATTAAAAGGTGGTCCTACAACTGTAGAAGCTGTTAATGGCAAGTTTACTAATATTAAATCTGAAAAGATTGAAGCGAAAAACATAGAAGAGAAGTTTCGCGATTATAAAGAAATTATTGACACTAATAAAAAAACTATAGAGGATGTAAAGGCAGCAACTACAAAGGCACAAAACACAGCTGATAGTGCTCAGAGTACAGCAAACAGTGCTCAGAGTACAGCAAACAGTGCTCAGAGTACAGCAAACAGTGCTCAGAGTACAGCAAACAGTGCTCAGAGTACAGCAAACAGTGCAAGGAGCACAGCTGCACAGTTACAAGGTTCCATATCTAGCATCAACATGCAAATAAGTAATATTAATACTCAAATTGCAATGTTAAGAGCTAGGATTAGATAGGAGGTGCGTATAATTGCAAAATAAAATATTTAGATTTAATTTAGACATCAAAGAAAAAGAATTTAAGACAGATTTTAACTTGGTCCAACTAGACAATACGTCTATGTTGGTAATTAAATTATTTGATGAAGGTAATAAGGTAGAAACTACTGAAGGGGATAGAGCCGAAATTGCAATAGATAAAAATGACAATACTTTTTGTGTTTTACCATGTAATTTATATAATAATGAAGTAAATTGTACCTTAGATTCAAACGCATTAGCTTCGCCAGGCTGGACAAATTGTGAGGTTAGAATACTTAATGAAGGTAAAATCTTAACATCTGCTAGATTTAAAATTTACATTAGAGAAAATATTGTAAATAATGAAAAGATTAAATCTACAACAGAGTATAAAGCTTTAGAAGAGCTTATCAATGAAGCTAAAATCATGCAGGAAAGCTTAAAAAAAGGCGAAACTGTAATTGAAGATGTAAATAAAATTAAAAATGATCTTACGGAAATTAAAGAATCCATACTTAATAAGAGCAAAGAAATAAATAATAATTTGGCAGTTGCTGATGAAAAAATAAATTTAATTAAAACTTATATATCAAAATCTGAAACTGCAATTAATAATTTGGCTAACAATCAAAACAAAATTGATAGTTTATCCAATCTATTAAAAAAATTAGAAAAGATTAAGTTGACATTAGATGAACTTAACGCAAGTGTAAATAAAGCAAATACCAAAAAGACTGAATTAGATACAAGCATAGAGAATGCAAACAGAGAGAAAACTGAACTAGATTCCAGTGTAGAAAATGCAAAGACACAAAATACAAATTTAAAAAACACTATTACTGAAGCAGAAACTGCAGAAAGTTCTTTGGAAACATCAACTCAAAAAGGAATAAGTCAACAATCTAATTTGGAAAAAACGATAGCTGATTCTGTTAAAAAAAATAAAATTTTAAGTGATACAAATACAAAATCTGAAACACTTAATGGAGATTTAAATGTTTTATCTCAAGACTTAACAAATAAAATTACTGATGGTGGCAGTTTAAACTCAAATCTTGCTACAAGCATAAGCGATGCAGGAAATGCAAAGAAAAATTTAGACGGAAGTATAAATGACGCTGAAAATACAAATACTACTTTAAAGGCAACAGACACTGAAGCTAAGAAAACTGAAGTTTTAATAAAGAATTTAATGAATCAGTTAGGGAAAACAAAGAACGAAGTAGAACAAATTATAACTTCTGGGGACTTGTCACAGTATGTAACAGACCCGAAACTACAAGAAGCTTTGAAATCTTATGCAACTAAGGAAGATTTATCAAAGATAGATGTTACAAGCCAGCTTGTAGACTATGCAAAGAAAACGGAAATTCCCACAAAGTTATCTGAATTACAAAGTGACACAAATAATAGAACTGTAACTGATGCAGAAAAAAATAAGTTGGAAAATATTGAAGATGGAGCAGAAAAAAATAAAATTACTTCAGTAAATCAAAAAACAGGGGATGTAGTTTTAAAAATTTCAGATTTAGAAAATGACAAAAACTTTAAAACTGAAGTAGAGATTCAAGAATTAATTAATAACTCTAAAAAGCTAAAAAAAGAAGTTGTTACATCACTACCATCTACAGGAAAAGAAGATATAATTTATCTTTTAAAAAATAAGAATGACAATAACAACTTTTATACCGAATATCTTTGGATAGGTGGTAAATGGGAGATTATTGGAGATACTAAGGTTGACTTAACCGATTATGCAAAAAAATCTGATATTAAAACAAAGCTATCTGAAATGGTAGAGGACAGCACGCATAGGGTCGTAACAGACACCGAAAAAACTACATGGAATAACAAGGTCGATAAGATAAATGGTAAGAGTTTATCCAGCAATGACTTTACTAATGAAGATAAGGGAAAAGTTGATGCCATCCCTCTTAACCCAAAATACACCGATACAATAACAAGAATTGCAGGGAAAACTGGAGACATCACAAAAAAAGATTTGGAAAGCCTTGGTATTGGTGGAATTTCTGAAGATGAAGCTGCAGCTATTTCATTGAAGTTAATTTATACTGATTATCTATTTTCTGATGCTAAAGACTTATATAATAAGTTGAATCTAGCAAGTGGAACAAATTTTTCTCCTACAATAAAAACCACTGATAATTTAGTTAATTCTGATGTAGCTACAAAGGAATTAATAAATAATAAATTAGCTTGGGGGTGGGCACTTAAAAGCATTAGCTTTATAGACAACAAGTACAGCAATGAATGCAGTTGCTAATTCAAGTACAGCAATGAATGCAGTTGCTAATTCAAGTACAGCAATGAATGCAGTTGCTAATTCAAGTACAGTAATGAATGCTTTGCACACTAAAGCTAAGAATTTCAATAAAAACAAAACATATAAAGGATTGTATATAATCACAAAAACTTCTGGAGCAAACAATAGCGGTTATTATGCAAAGACGACAGATGGAGTTAACAGAGGCTTAAATGACTATCAAGGCTTATATACATTTACAAAACAATATAAGATGGCAGTTATAGAAATGAAACCAGACTACGATTCTGGTGACGAGTGTTACGCATATATAATTAAAGGAGACCAACCTTAATGAAAAAATATTTATATTATGAAAATGACACAATTATTTTAGTTAGTGATAAAAAATTAGATTATTTAGGGGACAACTTTATTTTTGAAGAAGAGCCTGAATTCGTTGAAAATGGAATCTTAAAACTAGGCAAAGACAAAAAACCATATTATGAGAAACCTATCAAAGATACAATTGAACAAACCCTAACAAGAGAAATTTCAAGTCTCAAGATAGACAGCATGAAAGAGAAAATGATAAATAAAAAGTTAGGTCAAGAAGTGGCTAACTTGAAACTAAAACTTATGGAAATTGAAAGGAGCAATAAGTAATGGATTTTTGGAAAATGGCTTATGACTTAAGCTGGATTGATATTGATGTTTTAAGGCAAGCAGTAATTACAGAAACCAATCCATTTGGGGACATTAGCAAAGAGCAGTTTAAAGAAATAACTGGAGAAGATTTTTAATAACCATTTTAAAATTAAGACCAGCAAAGAGGGTGACATATGGAAGAAAAATGTAACGATCACGAACAACGAGTGGTGCTCCTGGAAAAGATTGCAGAAAGACATGAAGCTACACTTAAAGACCATGAAGCAAATATGAACAAAACACTTATAGAAATTTCAGATAAACCTAAAAAAGCTTATGACAAATATAAAGACACAATAGTAACTATTGTAATTACAGCAATTGTCACTGGCTTGATAACAAAGATAGTAAAGGGGTGGTAAGATGCTTGACAAAAATAAGGTGGAAAAATTTATAGCTGCTGCCATGTTTTATGATGGCAATAGATACTCTCAAAGGTGGAGAATGACAGAAAAACAAGGTAAAGCGGGTTATTCCGACTGCTCTAGTTTAATTGAAAAAGCCTTGAATAAATTAGGTTGGAATACCAGAAAAGGTGTTGCAGTAACAACTCACAGAATGGGTGTTGAAGGGGATAGAAGATTTAGAGAAATCCCTTTTAAAAGTTTAGAGCGTGGTGACCTTGTGTGGTATAGAAATGATAAAAACGGCAAGTACTTTGGTCATGTTGGAATTTATCTCGGCTACAACAAGGTCTTTGAAGCTATTTATGCAGGTATAGGAACTTATCCTATATCAAGAATTAAGTGGCAAAGAGCCTTTAGGGTTGTAGTTTTAGAAGTTGCAGATAAAAAGGTTGAGGTCACTCCATTTAATGCAAAGGGTAAGGTTAAGGCTAAGCTACTTAATGTCAGAGAATCTAATCACACTAATAGCTTAAGGCTAGGACAGTTAAGCTTAGGCCAAGAAATAAACATCACTGGAAAGGCTGATGGTTGGTTTGAAATCAATTACAATGGCAGGAAGGCTTATGTATCTGGTGCTTATGTAGATCTAATTCCAAAGAGGGCTATAGAGAATGTGCCAATTTTAATCAATGGCAAAGAGTTTAAGAAAGGATATATCGTTGATGGTGTAACTTATGTTCATGTAAATGGGAAAGCTATGCCTGTAAGAAGAATCTTTGAAAGCATTGGAGCTGATGTAGCATGGCAAGACAACAAGGTAAAAATAAGCATGTAAATAAGAAAAGCGAAGGTCAATACAGTAAGTTTTGGGTTAGCTTTATAATTACTTGCAATGTGATCTTCACAGTTACTATACTAATATCCTTTTGGAAAACAGGAATGGAGCCAAGTACTTTAATAGGTGCTTGGTTTTCTTTTACCACTGTTGAGTTATGGCAACTTGCAAGAATTAAAAAAGAGAAAATAAGAAAAGAAATTAAAGAACTTGGAGAGGAGTTTGATAGTTGTGGCTAATAATATTTTTTATGTAATTTTATCAATTGTATCTGTTTTAATTACTGGTGTTTTAATACCTTTGCTTAAACAAAAATATGGAAAAGAAAAAGTAACTAACGTATTAGAGGCAGTTGACATTGCAGTAAAGGCAGCTGAGCAAATATACACTAAGACAGGACAAGGACAATTAAAGAAACAATATGTTTTAATGCGACTTAATGAGCGAGGTATAAAACTTAGCGAAAAAGAATTGGATGACATGATAGAAGCTTCTGTGTTGGAGCTTAATAGGTGGAAGTTGGAAATTAGTAAATGATTTTATGAAATGAAACTTTCTATAAGATATAAGCCAAGATGTTATGATAGACCCTGGCTTATAAAAAGAGTTAACGGAAAATACGGACAGCACGCACACATGCGGAGAAAAAAAGATGCCGTAAAACTTAGAAATCTGTTGGATAAAAATCTTATGCCTTATAGTGAAGAATTTAGAACTGCTGCAAGAAGATTGCTCAGTGAAAAAGAGTATAAAAAGCTTGAAAATAGCAATTCAAAGGCATATAAAGGTATTAAAAGAAATTAAAAAGGCTTATATGAGCCTTGTAGAGCCTTGACCTTGAAAGCATGATATTTACTAGGTTTCAAGGTTTTAATTTGTACGATTATAATTAATTTAATAAATTTATGTAAAATTTAAAATATTTTTTCTGATAATTAAGCCTGGGGAGAAATCCTTGGGCTTTTTTTAATTGCAAAGAAAAAGAGAGTGCTATGACGGCACTCTCTAAGAATTTGTATATGGATGTTAATGCAATACAAACTTTGCCATATACAAGTTAAGTATATCATCAAAAATAAATTTTTCAATAAAAATAGGGTGGATTTAACCACCCTTTAGGAAATAACAAATCTCAAAAGAGATTTTTATCGCCACACAAAATCTGGATCACCCCCGCTATCGCAGGGAGAAAGACCACGGTATTATGTGGCTACATCGATGTAAGATAAGTATATCATAAGATGAAAAATTTTCAAAAATAATAAAAAAAATTAAAAAAAGTGTTGACTTTATATATAACGGGGTATATAATATATACAGAAGTTAGGAAATAACAAATAATTAAAACAAAGGAGTAAAAAAATGAAAAAAACTTATGAAAATCTTATGAACGTTACTTATGACGCAGGAAATAATAGTTACACACTAGAATTTCAAGAAAATGGAAAATCAGAATTTATAGAAGTAAAAGCAAGCGACCATGAAGAAGCAGCAACAAATGAAGATTACTTCGACGATAAAGAAAGAGTTGAAGAAATTATAGCAGAAGCTGAAAAAATTGAAGAAGCATAAAAAATCGGGAGGAGCAATCCTCCCATAATAAAATTTTATGGAGATGATATTTTGAAAGAATTAAAGACATCAGAAGCACAAAGAAGAGCGATAGAAAACTGGGCGAAGAAAAATCCTGATGCAAAAAGGTATCACAGAAATAAAAGCAACGCAAGAACTTATGCTAGAAAGTACGCAAAAACCTTAGAAGAGATAGAGGAATTAGTAGAGATTTTTAAGAATGAAAACCCCAATTATAAAGCATAAAAAATTAGCCCTGCTTTGATGCAGGGTGCTATTATGTAATTAATTCTTGATTAAAATTTTGTATCCACTTTTATAGTCCACTCGATTATTTAAAAGTGCCTGTGATGCAGCTATTGCTATAGTTAAAAGAAATATATTCTTGGGTTCAAGTCCCACCTTTAGCACCAACATTATTCACACTATTGAAATTTTTTGCTTGTTCAGAGTTTGGTAGGTGCATTTAGAACGAAAAAAGTGTAACACAAAATCTATTTCATTTGGGATTGAGTGTTACACTTTTTTTAATTAATCAATAACTTCTAAATCTCTTTCACTTACCCACCATTCTTTATCAGGACTTGTTTTTATCCACCACATATCATCAAAATAAGTGAAGTCATAAACAGTAACTTCATCACCCTTTATCCAATAACCAACTTTTTTCCCATTTGTTTGTGGTTCAGACCTATTATAGGCTTTATCACTATTAACTATTAGTTTTTGTCCTTTTCTGTAGGGGGAGTCTTGACTAGAAATGTTCTCTTCTACAACCCCTTTATCATTAGAAAAATTAAAGTATGGAATATTGGTTTTAATATATTTTGAAGTATCAAATTTTTCTATATCATACTTATCAAGATCTAAAGGTCCGCCAGTTTGGATTTCAACATTCCTACTTAAATCATTTAAGGTAAAGAATATTTCGTCAGATAAATAATTTAGCGTTCCAGAACTTCCAGTATTTTCAGTTTGATTATCTTTAGCAAAACTTTCTCTAGAATTTTTAAACTCATTTAGATACTTATTTTTAACACTATCATTTTCAGCAACTAGCGTTAAAAATTCTGAATAAGTGTTATCTAAGGATTTTAATAATAAACCGGAGAACTCTATTAAGTCTTTTGTTGAATCTCCATTAGGTTCTACACTCATTATTTCATCAACTCTGTCAAAAATATAATAAGGATCGCCTGTAGCTACTTCTTTGTTAAATACTTTATAGTCGGCAATATTAGAGTTATTAGATTTTTTGTATTCGTTTACACCGACTTCGGAAAATACCTTAAGCAAACTCCCACCGTTTTGAAGTGCATCTTGTATAGAATTGGCACTTGGGGTAGGTTGCACAAAGTTATCTGTATCTATGTTATCTAACTCAAAATCACTATCTGTTAATCTATTATTTTGGTAATCAGCAAATGAGATAATTCTATTAATATCAAAATTATATAAATCTCTTAAATCGTCTAGTTTATTGTAAGTAACATAGTTGCCTGAAACTTCAGCAACCTTCTCATCTTCGACTTTAACGACAAAAGTTAAGTCTTTATTATATTTATCGGTGAACCTTTGTGAAATAGACAGAATATCACTAACGAAATTATCGAAAGGTGCTATATAAGGACTGTTACCGCTACTTAGGTAATCAAGTAATATTTGTGAGTGATTTTCGTCTAGGTTAAAAGAATGGCAGAATTTATAAATGACATAATACTTATGATTAAAATTTGTTTTGTGTATTCTCATTAAGAAAGTAATAAAATTACGTCTTGCTTCAGGATCATTTAAACCTTTAATTGCTAATTCTTTTGATTTTTTTAAAGATTTAGGAGTAGGGTCATAAACTATTTCATAACCAAATAAATGTTGGTTGCCTGGAGCGTTAGGGTCAAATGTTATTGCTCCAGCATCACCATTATTTAAATAATAATTCAATAAATTTTTAGTATCTTCATCAGGAATTAATAAAATACTGTTTTCTTTTGCATTATAATCCACGCTGAAATTGCTAAATTTATTTTTAATGTATGTAAGATCCTCTTCACTAAGAGTTGGCTCACTATTAAGTGAATTCACATTACTACTGCAACCAAATAAAAATAAGCAACAAAAAGTTAGAACAATCAAAAATTTCTTCATATAAATATCTCCTGTAAAACAACTTATGTTCTTTTCTTGTTAAAAATACAAATCAAGCTTAATTTCTACAATGCCTAATTTATAGGAAAGTTGATTTAAGTATATTATTTTTAAATCTTCTTTATCTAAAGTATTTAAAAGCATGGCTCTGAAAAAATCTGCTTAATTTTTTAACTTAGCAATAACAAACCTAAACTTCAAGCTAGTAAAGAATATATTCTTATCATACTAACAAAATATACGTTCTAATTTATGTAGTTGAGTATTCATTAATTCAACATCACTTAAATTTTCATTAAGATAGAAATACCAATCATAAAGTTTTCTACGAGCATTAATAATAGTACCACGCTTTACTAAAGTGGTGATATAATTATACCACAATATAAAATGAGAAAACCAAGTATTATTTAAAAAAATAATATCTAATTATAGAACTATTTAAAAACTTTTAATATTTAAAGATTTATACAATTAAAAATTAAATTATTTATTAAAGAATTTAAATAAATTTTATATTATGTAAGTAAAGAAATATTTTAGAATTTTATCTTATAAATATTTTTAAGTAGAAGGATTTTTTATAATAATCTAATTATATTAAAGATTTATTGTATAATAATTTATATAAAGGAGGTTTTTTATGAGTAATATTGAATATAATAGAAAAAACAAGGAAGGTAAACCTGTCGTAGCGATATGCTATGATTTTGATAAAACGTTGTCACCTGAAGATATGCAAGCACAAGGATATATTCAGTCTTTAGATTTTGAAATTAAAGATTTTTGGACAAAATCTAATAGTATGGCATCTGATAATGACATGGATCAAAATTTAGCATATATGTATTTAATGGTTACAGAGGCTGAAGGACATCATGTTTTAAACAAAGAAACTCTTGAAAACTATGGTTCTAAAGTATCTTTATTTAAAGGTGTAGAAGAGTGGTTTAAAAGAATCTGCGATTATGGAAAAAAGAAAGGAGTTATTGTTGAGCATTATATTATTTCATCAGGAATTAAAGAAATGATTGAAGGAACAAATATCGCTAAACAGAAAGTATTTGAGAAAATATATGCAAGTTCTTTCTATTTTAATGAGAAAGGTGTAGCAAAATGGCCAGCACAAGTTGTAAATTATACTAATAAAACTCAGTTTCTTTTTAGAATAGAAAAAGGAATTTTAGATATTAATGACCCAGGCGTAAATGACTTTTTTCCACCAGATGAATTACGAGTACCATTTAGAAATATAATTTATATTGGTGATAGCGATACCGATATACCTTGTATGAAACTTGTTAACACTTATGGTGGGTATTCAATTGGAGTATACAATCCTGAATCTTGCGATAAAGAAAAAGTTTATAAAATGATTAATGACAATAGAATTAAATATTTTGCTCCTGCTGATTATCGTGAAGACAAAGAATTAGATATTTTAGTAAAAAGTATAATTGATAGGACTATTGCAAATGAAAAATTAGAATCAGCTCATTTTAAATACTATAATGAGGCATTAGAAGCTGAGAAAAAAGATATTAGAAGTGAAGAAGATCAGAAAAAAGATGATTTAATATCTGAACTTTCAATAAGTAAAAGTTTTAAATATACTCACTTTATTATTAGAAGACTTAAAGATTATTCCAATTGGAATAATGAACAATTAGAAAAATTATTTACTATTGCAATTAGCAATGAACAAGTTTCATGGATTATTAAAGATGAAGATGTTAAAGAATTTTATTTAGAAATACTTAAATTCTGTAATTTTCATTCTGAAAGTGAAAAAAAATTAAGAAAATTATTAGAAAGTTAATCAATCAAAAAACTTAATAAATTTAATATGTTTATTTAATAAAAAGTGTGCTATAGCAGAAATAATATATATTTTCACAAAAGGATATATTTATTTTTATAAGAGCTTAAAAACTTTACAATATCTTAAAGTTTTTTTCGATTATTGATAAAAAATTATGGGTACAAAACTTGTAGCAAAGGAGGTCAAAGTGAAAAATCTTAAAAAATGTTTTTACATCCTTCCATTTTTTATGCTTATGACAAATTCTGTCTATGCAGCAAGAGGAAGTGCTTTTATAGAAAAATTTTTTTCCAATGATTATATTTTCACAATTTTACTTATTATAGCAATAGTTGGAGCTGTGCTTGAAATTTTGACTCCAGGCTTTGGACTTGGCGGAATTGTTTCAATAGCTGCCTTTGTACTCTTCTTTTGGGGAAATATTGCAAGGGGAAACACTAACTGGTTTGAAATTTTGCTTTTTGTCTTGGGACTCTTATTACTTGGTTTTGAAATATTGATACCAGGTTTTGGAGTAGCAGGCATTAGTGGAATACTTGCAATAGCAGTAGCAATTGTTCTGTCAATGGAAGATATTTACTTTGCTATTTTCTCTTTGGCAATTGCCCTGGTAATTGCTATAGTATTAGGCATTGCCCTTGTTAAAAGGGGAATTAACTCAGAGCTTATAAATAGGCTTAGACTTTTTACTGAAAGCTCAAGTGAAAAGGGCTATGTGGGAGTGAAAAGTGAAGAAGTAAAGCTTGGCGATGTACTTATAACAAAGACAGCTTTAAGACCAACTGGCTATGCAATTTTTCATGAGGAAAAAATTGAAGTTATTTCAGATGTTGGTTTTATAGGAAAAGATGAAGAAGTTAGAGTAGTTAGAATTTCCGGCGCAAGAGTTTTCGTCGAAAAAAATATTTAGGAGGATTTATGAATTTTTATCCCTTTGGAAGCATTATAGTTATTGTCTTAATTTTAATATTTATATCCATATTTTTGTCCTTTGTTCCTATTGGACTATGGGTGACAGCATTTTTCTCTGGTGTAAGAATTAAAATTTCAGAACTTATTGGTATGAAACTTAGAAGAGTTAAACCTTCAAGAATAGTTAGACCTGCTATTAAGGCAACTAAGGCTGGTTTA
>QWCE01001414.1_pt1 | contig 36499 bp, 31 predicted proteins | sample 1972531 | NCBI WGS metagenome assembly QWCE01 (sample SAMN09866716, study PRJNA288562) | Human gut metagenome isolate term4_stool, whole genome shotgun sequencing... | reverse complement strand
TTGAAGGAACAACGTCACCAACTACAGAAGATATGGCTGTGACATGGACCATTGAGAGTGACGGAGGAGTTTATGACAAAACGCCGGAAGCAGAGAACATCTTTAGGTGGACAATCCCTGAATCTGCATTGACGAATTATAACGCTGCTAACTGTCAGGGCTATGATACAAGTACAGGCAATATCACAGGCACGATTACGGTTAAGAATAAAGCCGCAACCCCTGTCGCCATCACCGGAACAGACAGCAGTATAACATATACAGGTGAAACCGTTGATGTATCACAGTATTTTAGCATCGACAATAATGCAGGAGCTGCAACATATACACTTGTTACTGGAACGAATGGCGGAACCGGAAAAGGCACGCTTTCGGGTACAACACTTACCGTAACCCAGACAGGAACCTTTAAGATTAAGGTAAGTACTGTAGCAAACGGAATCTTTGCGGCAGGAGAGAAAACAGTTACTCTTACGGTAGATAACGGAACCATCCTGTATACGGCAACGGATTACAGCACAACCTATGACGGACAGCCACACAGCATCAGCGTGAGCGTGACCAATCCTGAAGGAGCAGCCGTAACCTACAGCACCGATGGCATAACCTACGGCAGTGATAATCCTTCTTTTAGCAATGAAGGTACGTATACCGTATACTATCGGATTACGAAGGATAACTATACTACCGTTGAGGGTTCAAAGACAGTAACCATAAATAAAAAGCCTGTTACCATAACAGCACAGGAACAGGATCATGAAGATGAATCAGATCTTGCAGCAAAATTTGTTTCCGGTAAAATCCGTTATAAGATAACAGGTAAAAAAGAAGCTGCTGTGATCGGTCTGAAAACAAAGAAGGTAACGAAAGTGAAGATACCGTCTGCCGTTTCCTACAATGGCAGGAAATATAAGGTGACGGAAATATCTGCTGATGCATTTAAGAAAAGCAGCGTTACAGAAGTGGTGATCGCTGACTCCGTAAAAGAGATTGGTACATCTGCATTTTTTGGCTGTAAAAAGCTTGTAAAAGTTACAATCGGAGCAAACACAACAAAAATCGGTGCGAAAGCATTTAAGGACTGCAGCAAATTGAAAACTATTATTGTCAGGTCTAAAAAGTTAAAGAGGATCGGCAAAAATACATTTTCCGGAATCAAAAAAAATGTACAGATCAAAGTGCCGGCAGCACAGTATAAGAAGTACAAAAAACTCTTTCGTGGAACAGGGCAGGGGAAAAAAGTGGTACTGAAAAAATATAATGGGAAGTAAGACTGTTTAGAAATGGACATGATGTACAGAAAAATAAAAAATGTATAAATTTTCCTGTAATTATACAGGGAATAGGGTAGGGTTGTTTCATGAAGTAAACTGAATAATGCCAATAACGCTGAAAAAGACTGGTAAATTTGCAATTATGCGAAATTACAGATTTGCTAGTCTTTTCCTTTGTGTATAGGTATAATCCCATCTTTGACAGTTGAAAAGCAAAAAAACGGTCGTAAAGTCAAGGCTTACAGCCGTTTTTTGTTTCGCGTCGATATGTGCTATAAAACAGGTGAAATCTCAATCGGAATCTGTAAGGAGGCTGTCAGATGGATGGAAGCATTATTGGATTTATAATATGGGCATTGTTTGGATGTTTTATGATAGGGTTAGGTATTAGTGCCTTTTTCGCAAAGAAAGCAGTTGGCTTTTGGGCTAACATAAAGACCTTTCAAGTGAATGACCTAGAGGGATATAATCGTGCAACGGGTAAATTGTTTATTGTTTACGGAGTGATTTTTATCATATTAGGAATTCCGCTGCTTAGTGGACAAAATTCGCCATATATTTTGTTATCCATTTTAGGCGGAATGATGGAAACAATAGCGATAATGGCGATTTATAGTTTATATATAACAAAGAAGTATGAAAAGAAATAACCAAATTTAAAGTTGTGGAATCGGTGCGGAATTACTTAACTATGCGATAAAGGAATTGAGAGTATCATGGCTGTGGGCACTGGAATATAACAAGCGTGGAATTTTATTTTATGAGAGGAACGGATTTAAGCTTACCAGTGAAAAAATCATGGAGGATGAATGGGTTCCTTTATTGAGAATGTCATTACCAAACTAAGTGGAATTGATAGAGCTCACAGTTATCAAAGGTCATATATACGAAAGAGTTTATGTGAGTTAAAAGCGTGACTAGATAATCCCAGTCACGCTTCCATTGGTTATTTATTTACAAATTCTGCTGCAGTCATAATCTTAGGATGTGTCAGACCTGATTCAAGGAAATCTTTATCTCCTGTTAGCAGGATATCAGCATTTGCATTGATTGCAGCTCTAAGAATTGGTCTGTCAGCTACATCACGAATCTGTCCCTCGCTGGTATATTCCTCTGTAGGAATCGGTACAAGCTCCAAGGTCATTAAGGAATTTCTGATGCGGATATTATTGAAATAGGAGTACGCAATCTTGCCGATTTGGGATAATGGGTAGTTTATAAGTACATTATTTGTGTTGATAATAGAAGACCGCTAATTGTGTACGATCCCGCAGATTCAGCTTCTCTAATATGGTGCTTAAGTAATTGCGGACGGTTCCCTCACTTAGATATAACTGGGAGGCAATCTCCTTGTTACTCAATCCGTCGGCAACTAGGGTGATGATCTCATACTCTTTATCAGAGATCTCGTAATGGGAATAATCAAAGATATTCTTCGACTTCATAAGTTCCGGAATCTTTTCCATGATCTCGTTGCCATATACATTCTGACCGGAATAGACCGCATTTAGTGCAGGCAGGATGGTTTCATAATTCTGCTTTACAATATAGCCCTTAGCACCAAGCTCAAGGGCTTTGACAATGTATTCATCATCTACAAATGTGGTGAGAAATAATACCTTAGCATCCGGGAATTCATCTAACAGACCAGATAGTGCATCTGTTCCGTTCATTTGCTGCATCTGGATATCCATTAATAAAATATCCGGGTGAAATTCCCGGTATAGTGGCAATGCATCGCTACCGTCTTTGCCAATGGCGGTAACGTGGATTCCCTCATTTGCTTCTAATATCATTTTTAAAGACATGCAGACCAACTGGTCATCGTCAATCAATACAATGTTCATGGCAACCTCCTGTATGTACCTGATTATCTGTATGATATACACAATACAGAACTCATGTCAAGAGACATTCACCCTTGCACAGCGTAAGTGACGGACGGGACGCGCATGTTTTAGGTCGTGAACCCGGCTTTGGGTGGTGTCATGTTGCCGCAGGCACACAGCACAAGGCATACCTTCGAACTAAGCTTGCAAGCAAGCTAAGGTCTCAGGCATCGCGTTAAGGGCTCGCACGCAGCAGACACTAATGCTCCTTATAATAAGCGAACTCACGTAAAAAATGTTTGAATACAATTTCTTTGTAAGAAATTATCTTGTGATCCGTTTGATAGGCATGAACTTTTCATAGCTTATGCGATTATAATACGGAAGAATTCTTAAAAGAAGATTGAAAAAGTTTGAGAAAAATGTTACGGGATCATTTTGGGATAGAAACGAAGATGCGGAACCCATTATCTGTATTGATGTGAAAGATACCATGCAAGGTTTCTACACGTTCTTTCATATTGGAGATTCCCATACCGGTATCATCAATATGTTCTGAGTGGGAAGCGGTTGTTCCGTTATCCTCGATCAGAAGCTGATAGAAGGCAGGATGTTCCTTTACTGTTAATGTGATCCGGCTTGCATTGCTGTGGCGCATGACATTATTGAGAGCCTCTTTTGCAATTGCCAGAAAGCAGTATTTTACATTTTTCGGGATCTGCTTAGAGATATCGCATTGAAAATGTACCGGACAGAAGGTAAATGAATCCACTAATCCCTGTAGTGCATTTTGCAGATCGATGGATTCGTCGTGCAGATCGTGGACGCTGTTGCGGATATTGTTCATGGCAAGATCTAAGCTTTCTTTCAAGGCGGCTAAATGAGGTTTCAACGTGTCATCCTTGCAGATGGCAAGTAAGGCACCGACCTGCAGAATCGAGCGGGAAAGCATATGTCCGACATTGTCGTGAATCTCTCTGGCAATCCGGTTTCTTTCTTTGAGGGTGGCAATATAGATCTGGTCATTCTGGCTGTCTACCAGATGCTGGTTGGATTCCTTTAACATCATTTCCTTCTCTACGCTGTTGTCACGCAGTGTATGAACAGTTTCGGATAATTCGGTACGTAGATTGTTGTTGTAAGCAAGGTAATAAGACAGAGCCATAATAGGAATAAACGCAAGGTTGACATAACTTTGATTCTCGTAATAGTAATGGCAGAATGGCAGGCAATAGAGCAAGGCTGAGACAGGCTGACGATTCAGAAATAGAACGTAGCTGTGCCATGGCAGCAGTACCGACAATTCCGGAAAGAAAAAGCTGAAGATTAAGACAAGGATACTTAGATTGGTTCGATTCTTGTTGGTATTGCTGACTAATTCAAAGCAGTAAAGGGCAATCAGAAATAAGATGCCTAACAGATGTAGGGCATCGAACTGTTTGCCGGGATATAGAATCCCACATAGTATAAATAATAGAATGGAATCTATGTAAGTTGACATAATGTATCTCCTGAGTTTCATATAATTTAATTTTGAGCGCTGGTTTTCCTGCCAGGGTGAAACGGTATTATGTATCCTGACGGATGGTTGTGAGCTGTTGTCTGGATATATCATTCAGCAATTTTCAACCATCTTCCATATATTATAGAGTATCTTTTAGCAGATATCTATATCGAATACTAGAATATGACAAATGTCACATTCGTTTCTTACATTCCTCACTATCATCTTAAGGTAAAAACAGGTATCATAACAATGTGGTAATGGCAACGGGTGTGGCGGGAACTTTATGGTTTGTTCGTGCTGTACACAGATGAATTTCAGAGCAGCATAGATGGAGGCGCTTGAGAAAATAATATCTCTAAGTGCGACCTTTATGCTGTGGAGATGAGACTCAATGAGGAATCGAAGCCTTCAAGCTGAGATTGCTCATGTGTTTGAGGCTCATTGGAACGGTCAGCATAACCGGAGCACGGGAGATATATTTTCTCAAGCGACGTTCGTTATACTATGAAAATTCATCGTCCGTCCTATACCCATAAAGATTGGGAATGAATACATAAGGAGAGAGGAAAATGGTTGTAAAGATTGAAAATCTTGTAAAACGATACGGAGATCTGGTTGCAGTTGATCACTTTAACTTAGAAATTGAAGAGGGAGAGATCTTTGGCCTGTTAGGTCCGAATGGAAGTGGCAAGTCCACAACGATCAACTGTCTGTTATCCTTGTTAGAATATGACAAGGGAACGATCGAGATATTTGGTGAGGAAATGAAGCCGACGAGCTATCATTTGAAGAAGAATATCGGGATCATTATGCAGAATGTAGCGGTATTCGAGGAGCTTACCGTATACGAGAATGTTGATTATTTCTGTGGGCTGTATATTAAGAACAAGCAGGAACGAAAGCAATTGGTAGAAGAGGCCATTGCATTTGTAGGACTAGAGGATTTTCGTAAGTTCTATCCAAAGAAATTGTCGGGTGGACTGCTTCGACGTCTGAATATTGCCTGTGGAATTGCACATAAGCCAAAGCTCATTATCTTAGATGAGCCGACTGTCGCAGTTGATCCACAAAGTCGGAACAAGATATTAGAAGGCATTCAGGAACTCAATCGTCAGGGAGCGACGATCATATATACGACACACTATATGGAAGAGGTTGAGCAGATCTGTACCCGGATCGCCATTATGGATAAGGGTAAGAATTTAGCACTTGGTACAACGGATGAATTAAAGGCAATGATCGATCTTGGCGAGACGATCAGTTTGGAAGTATTAGAGATTACGGATGATATCATGGACACAATCCGGACATTGCCACATGTGATACAAGTTAGCTATGAAAAGCATTTATTGAAGGTAAAATTCTCAAAGGGAAAACATAACCTGTTGCGGTTACTGGATCTGATGAGGGACAAAGAGATTGCATTTGGTAATGTACACTCCGAACTTCCAACCCTGAATGATGTTTTCTTAGAGATTACCGGCAAGCAGTTAAGAGATTAGGAGGAAGGCTCATGAAACATATATTATATCGAATGAAGCAGATCATCCGGCAGAAGACGCTGCTTTTCTGGGCAATGGTATTTCCGGTTATTCTGGGAACTTTGTTCTATTTCATGTTTGGCAGTATATCGGAATTAGAGCAGTTTAGTGAAGTGCCGGTGGGTATTGTGAACTCGCAAGGTATAGAAAATAAGAAAGCGGATGTGACAGAGGAATCATTTTCTATGGAAAATGTACAGATGTCGGCTGAGGATTGGAAAGAGGAAGCGAAGAAGCAGTCAGCCGAGGGCTTTCTTACCATGATGAATGAGGTAGAGAGTGACAATGGTACGAAGATGTTCAAGGTCAAAGAGTATGCAGATGTGGCGAAAGCAGAGCAGGCATTGCAGGATGGTAAGATCAAGGGCATTGTTGATATGGAAGACGATTATGCATTAACGGTAAAGGAGTCTGATATATACAGCAGTCTGATCAAGACCTTTATCGATCAGTATCAACAGAACGTATCCTTGATCACAGATGTAGCAATGGAACATCCGGAAAAACTGGCGGATATGATTGCGTCCATGTCAGATACGACAGGGACAACGATTCAGGAGATTTCGTTAAAGGGAACAGATAAAGACCCGTATACCCAGTATTTCTACGCATTGATCTCAATGACGTGTTTGATCGCAACGATGGTGGGATTAAACAATGGAAATGATATTCAGGCAGATCTGACACCGGTCGGTGCGAGAAGAAATGTGGCACCAATGCCGAAATTAGTGCAGGTAGCATATGATTTTGTGGCATCTTTTATCCTGTATTGTATCATTGTTGCTTTTGTGACCGGGGTATGTGCGTTTGTATTTCAACGGGATTTTGGAAATAATGCAGCACTGGTATTGCTTGGGGGATGTATTGGCAGCTTTACTTCGCTGGCAATCGGAACGGTGATCGCTATCTTTACCAGGGGTTCCGTTCAGAAGAAGGAAGGACTTTGTGTAGCTGTATTTATGATCAGTTCCTTTTTAGCTGGACTGCAATGGGCAGATATTACCTATCTGATTGAAGAACGCTGTCCGATCGTGAACCGGATCAATCCGGCAACCCTGATCGTAAATGGGTTCAAGAGTCTTTCGGTTTTTGGGGATATCAGGCAGTATGCAGTGAATATGCTTACGCTGTTTGCGATTGGTGTGATCTGTGTGATCGCTGGAGTACTTAAATTAAGGAGGATGAAATATGAGAGTATTTAAGACTTACTTTCTGATATTGAATCACTATAAGGGAACAGTATTTCTATATTTTGCAGTGTTTCTGTCTCTGGCATTGATCATGGCAAAGGTAAATGGTGCAGATACGGAGACAGCATTTGAGCAGGAACGGTTAGATGTTGCCATTGTGAATGAAGACAGGGGTTCTTTTGGTGAGGATGTGAAAGAGTATTTTGGTTCTTATAATGACATTACGACGATGGAGTATGATGAGGAGAAGATTACGAATGCACTTTATTGGAAGAGACTGGATTATGTATTAGTGATCCCGGATGGTTTTTCCAAGGAGTTAGAGAATGGGAAATGGATGGATTTGTCCTGTATGAAGGTTCCGGGGTATTTTGATTCGGTTTACTTTGAGTCAGAATTACAGATGTATCTGCAGAAGCTGCAGATGCTGGTGCGCAACGGTTATACCCTGGAAGAAGCACAGAAGGAGTTAATGAAAGTGCAAAAGCAGGAGACAAAAGTTACGCTGGCTTCTTTTGTAAATGAAAAACAGGGAGATATCAATACGCACTTTTTCCTGTATGTCCCGTATCTGTTTATTGCAGTCGGGGTGGCAGGAATTGGTCTGGTACTGCTCCGGTTGAATGGCAGAGAAGTGAAGGAGCGGACGGAATGTGGAGCGATGCCGATGCGTAACCGGATTGGAGGAATGGTTGCGGCGATTGCCGTGTTTGGAATTCTGTTATATGCACTGGTCCTGATAATTGATGTTATTTTATCAAAGGGCAGTATTTTGCATGATATGCGTCTGCCGTGGTTTTTGCTCAATATATTTGCAATGCTGCTGTTTGGTATAAGCCTTGGTTTCTTTGCTGGAATGGTTGCAAAGAATGTAGATGCAATGAATGCCATTGTGAATGTGGTCAGTCTGGTGTTATGCTTCTTAGGAGGAATCTTTGTTCCGAGAGAATTTTTTGGTGGGGGTATTGGTAAGATCGCCAAGTTGGTGCCGACGTATTGGTATGTTGTGAACAACGAGGAGATCGGGCAGATGACGAAAGCTACTTCTGCTTTTGTGAAGAATATGTTGATCCAGTCAGGAATTGTGGTAGCATATGCAGTCGTATTCTTTGCGGTTACATTGGTGATCATCTCTGCAAGGCGGAAACGCACAGCGTAACAACCGACAAATAATGAAATAATAAGAGAAAAAACACCGGGTATGGATTTATAGGGGAATCTGTATCCGGTGTTCTAGGTTTGTGGAGAAGAAAATAGGATGTGTAGTACAGAAAGAAAATGACAGATGTTATGGATTGAAGTGTGGTTTCCGCAGCGGTAGAGGTGAAAAATGGAATGAGCTCAGAATAAGGAGGAAGGTGTGCATGGAATATAACATGGCATACCGGACAATTGATTGATGAAAGAGAATACAAGGATTTTATTCAATTATATAACAATTCTTCTGATGGCAATATTTTTATGTATTGCAATCCCGGCAAAGAAGGTGCAGGCTGCATCCGTGGATTGGAAAGTTATCGCATTAGATCCCGGTCATGGAGGGGAGGAAGATGGCGCCTATTATTATGGGAAGAAGGAAAAGGACATCAATTATGCGATTGCTGTGAAAGTGAAACAGCAATTGGAAGCGTACGAAGGGGTTACTGTTATTCTTACAAGGGAACAGGATGAGGAAGTGAGCCTGGCGAACAGAGTGGTGCGGGCGAAGGAGGCAGAAGCAGATGTATTTATCAGTCTGCATTGTAATGCCAGTGTGTCACACAAGTCACAAGGTGCTTCTGTATATATCAGTACAGGGGCAAAATGGTGTAAGACGTTACAGGATTTTGCGGACTGTTTCTTAGGTGAGTTTGAGGCAATTGGGCTTGATAATGCCGGGACATTTGCACGGGTGACACAGATGGGTGGTCGGAGAGAGGACGGAACATTTGATGATTATTATGGGGTATTGCGACATTCCTATAATAGTGGGATCCCGGCATTGTTAGTGGAGCATTGCTATATGGATTCGGAAAAGGATCGTGCTTATGTGAGGGATGATGCAGGAATTACACGGTTGGCACAGGCGGATAGTAACGCTATTGCTGCATTTTGCGGATTGAAAAAGGCAGATGGAACGAAGATTCCGGCGAAACATGCAAAGAAATATGGGGCAACGACGAAAGCAAGGGAGTTAGAATATTATGAAGCTCCGAATGTAACCGAAGTTAAGCTGTTATCCTATGATGGAAAGACACCGGGTATAGCAACGTATTCCGTGTCGGTGCAGGATGAGATTGGTATTACATCCCTATATCTGGTCTATCGGAATGCATCCGGCAACAGTGTAACGGTTCCGTTAGAATATCCCGGGACATTGACAACCGGAGCTTGGGAGGTAAGGGCGTATATCCCGGAGAATATGAGCCTTGAGACATATTCCCTTTGTTATGTGGGAGCGTATAATGCAGCGGGATATGATGCCGGATATAATCTGGCAGGCAGTGAGATGATCGGTTTTGGTGCATGTGACTGGCTGAATGTATTCTCTTATAACGGTGAAGCAGATCTTTTCGTCACAACAAAAGGCAGTCTGTCGACTGCCCATGCCAGAAAAATACAGAATGAAATTGAGATGGGATTGCGTAGCCGGAAGAACATCTATCCAATCTCGTTCTATCCATATTGATCAATCGTTCAATTGTTGTTCATATGCATCAAATACAAAATCAAAGATTCCGGCCATTCCTGTGAACTCACAACCATAGCGGTACAATCCGTTCTCTAATTCTTCACGGTGAAGAATCTTAACTACGGTTAAGATCTTCTGCTCGGAAGATTCTAATACGATGGTTGCGTTGAAATAATAACCCTCTGGAAGATAGGTAGATGTAGTGAATCCGATTCCGGCTTTGGAGATGTCGAATACATTGATCTCGGCATTCAGGTCACGGATGACATCATTATCCTGCTTGAATACTTCGGAAACTTCCAACTTCAATTGAATTGGTAATCGTTTGTAGCGTCTCTTTTCTTGCATATATATACCCTCCATGTATTATAATGACAATTCACATGCCAGCCTGAGTGAATTGTTAAATGTTCCTGCGAATAGAACGCATGACAGAATGCTCTCTGTATAATATACTTTACGGATGGTTTATATTCGAAAGTATCATGCGTTATTAAGTTCCCCTATTATAGCATAGTTCCATAAAAATAACAAATAAAATACCTATTTCCATTGACAGTTTTTGCAAAAAAAGATAACATATATTCGGTACAATTGAAAATATGAAATGCCAAAGTATAGAGAGTGTGGATTTGATTCTTTCTATTATTCTTGATGAACGTTAGGAGACTTACATGAGCGAAGTATTTGACAACAGTTTTGAGGAAGATGCATTGCATGAGGAATGCGGTGTATTCGGTATTTACGATTTTGACGGTAATGATGTAGCAGCCAGTATTTATTATGGATTGTTTGCATTGCAGCATCGTGGACAGGAGAGCTGTGGTATTGCAGTTTCTGACACAGAGGGACCGAAGGGGAAAGTCCTTTCTTCTAAGGGAATGGGCTTGGTCAATGAGGTGTTTACACCGGAAGATTTGGAGAAGTTGAAGGGCAACATTGGTGTGGGTCATGTGCGGTATTCTACGGCAGGGGCATCAACACGAGAGAATGCACAGCCGCTTGTTCTTAATTATGTGAAGGGAACATTAGGACTTGCACATAATGGTAATTTGGTCAATGCACCGGAGCTGCGTCGGGAATTGGAATTAAACGGAGCGATCTTTCAGACAACGATTGATTCGGAGGTTATTGCATATCATATTGCGAGAGAAAGAGTAAAGACATCTACGGTAGAAGATGCGGTAAGACGGGCACTTAAGAAAGTAAAGGGTTCATATTCTCTGATCGTGATGAGTCCCCGTAAACTGATCGGAGCAAGAGATCCGTTTGGTTTCCGCCCATTATGTATAGGTAAGCGTAATAATGCCTATATCTTAGCGTCAGAAAGCTGTGCGTTAGATACGATCGGTGCAGAATTTATAAGAGATGTAGAACCGGGTGAGATGGTAACGATCACTCCGGAGAATGGAATTGTCTCCTATAAGGACATGTGCCAGGAGAAGCATGCAAGATGTATTTTTGAATATATATATTTCGCAAGACCGGATAGTGTGTTAGATGGTATGAGTGTATATAAGTCGCGTATTATTGCAGGTCGTTGTCTGGCACAAGATTCGCCGGTTGAGGCAGATCTGGTTGTCGGTGTTCCGGAATCCGGTAATGCGGCAGCTTTGGGGTATTCATTAGAATCCGGAATCCCATATGGCACAGCATTTGTTAAGAATGCATATGTGGGACGTACCTTTATCAAACCAAAGCAAAGTCAGAGAGAATCCAGCGTTCGTGTAAAACTGAATGTATTAAAAGATGCAGTGAAAGGTAAACGAGTGATCATGATTGATGATTCGATCGTAAGAGGAACCACATCCGATCGGATTGTCAGCATGTTAAAAGAAGCGGGAGCGACGGAAGTGCATGTCCGTATCTCATCACCGGAATTCTTACATCCATGCTATTTTGGAACGGACATTCCAAGTGAAGACCAGTTGATTGCGCATAACCGGACAGTAGACGAGATCTGTGAGATCTTAGGAGCAGATTCGCTTGCCTATCTGAAGATGGATCGCTTGAAAGAGTTATCAGATGGAAAGCAGTACTGCGATGGATGCTTTAGTGGACAGTATCCAATTGAACCACCGAAAGAGGATATTCGTGGAGAACATGATGCCACGGTAAGAGACAATAAGAAGAAATAAGCTATTTTAGGAGGAGACAATGAAGGATAAGTATGTAAGCCCGTTATCAGAAAGATATGCAAGTAAGGAAATGCAGTATATTTTTTCACCGGACATGAAGTTCAAGACATGGAGAAAGTTATGGATTGCTTTGGCAGAGACCGAGCAGGAGTTAGGACTTTCCGAAAATGGTAAGCCGGTTATTACAACTGAGCAGATTGAAGAATTAAAGGCATTTGCAGATGATATCAATTATGATGTGGCAAAGAAGCGTGAGAAGTTAGTTCGTCATGATGTTATGAGTCATGTATACGCATATGGCAAACAGTGTCCGGCAGCGGCAGGAATCATCCATCTTGGAGCAACAAGCTGTTATGTGGGTGATAACACGGATGTCATCATTATGACAGAGGCAATGAAGCTAGTTCGTAAGAAGTTATTGAATGTGATCAATGAGCTTTCTAAGTTCGCTATGCAGTATAAGGATCTTCCAACTCTTGCATTTACACATTTCCAGCCGGCACAGCCAACAACGGTTGGTAAGCGTGCAACTCTCTGGTTAGAGGAGTTAATGCTTGATCTTTCTGATCTGGATTATATGATCGGTCAGCAGAAATTATTAGGATGTAAGGGAACAACCGGAACCCAGGCAAGTTTCTTAGAATTGTTTGATGGAGATCATGAGACGGTTCGTAAGATTGATGGTATGATCGCAAAGAAGATGGGATTTGAGGAATGTTATCCGGTATCCGGACAGACTTATTCCCGTAAGGTAGATTCCCGTGTTTTGAATGTACTTTCCGGAATCGCACAGAGTGCACATAAGTTCTCAAATGATATTCGTCTTCTTCAGCATTTGAAAGAGATCGAGGAGCCGTTTGAGAAGAATCAGATCGGTTCTTCCGCTATGGCATACAAGAGAAATCCGATGCGTTCAGAGCGTATTGCTTCTCTTGCTAATTATGTAATGGCAGATGCATTGAACCCTGCAATTACGGCTGCTACCCAGTGGTTTGAGAGAACACTGGATGATTCTGCGAATAAGAGAATCTCTGTACCGGAGGCATTTCTTGCAATTGATGGTATCTTAGATCTTTATCTGAACGTAGTAGATGGTCTGGTTGTATACGATAAGGTAATCTATCAGAGATTCATGAAGGAGATTCCGTTTATGGCAACCGAGAACATTATGATGGATGCTGTAAAGCGTGGCGGTAACCGCCAGGAGCTTCATGAGAAGATTCGTGAGCATTCTATGGCAGCAGGTGCTGTTGTGAAGCAGGAAGGAAAAGAGAATGATCTGGTAGACCGTATTGCGAATGATCCTGCATTTGGCATGACAAAAGAAATGATTGAGGAGATCTTAGAGCCGAAGAACTTTGTAGGACGTGCTCCACAGCAGACAGAGGAATTCATCAATGAGATCGTGAAGCCTGTCTTAGACGAGAATAAGAGTATTCTTGGAATGACCGCAGAGATCAATGTATAATTTCACATTCTAACGTTAGAATAATTCGAACGGGGTTGCAGTTGCAACCCCGTTTTTTCATATATTTTTCACACAATCATCTAATTTTCTCCATACCTGTCACATATACTTCTATAAAGTATGAAATGATCAATAGATAGGAGGTTGAAAAAGTGGTTGAAGTAAGGGATATCGTGAAGCGTTATGGCGATCATGTTGCAGTAGACCATTTGTCTTTTCGGGTAGAGAAAGGACAGATTTATGGCTTCCTGGGTCCGAATGGAGCAGGTAAGTCAACAACAATGAATATCATTACCGGTTATCTGGCATCGAATGAAGGTACGGTACTGATCAATGGACATGATATTTTGGAGGAGCCGGAAGAGGCAAAGAAATGTGTTGGTTATCTGCCGGAGCAGCCTCCGTTGTATATGGATATGACGGTATTGGAATGTCTTAATTTTGCGGCAGAACTTAAAGGGGTACAACGGTCAGAACGGGATGAAATGATCCAGGATATTATGGAGATGCTTTCGTTGGAGGATGTGAAGGAGCGTCTGGTGAAGAATCTTTCCAAAGGTTATCGACAAAGAGTTGGTCTTGGTCAGGCATTAGTAGGGAATCCTGAGATACTGATCTTAGATGAGCCAACGGTCGGTTTGGATCCGAAGCAGATTATTGAGATCCGGAGTCTGATCAAGGATCTGAGCAAGGAGCATACCGTTATTTTAAGCTCGCACATTTTGTCAGAAGTGAGTGCATTATGTGATCAGATTCTGATCATTTCAAAGGGCAAATTGGTAGCTTGTGATACACCGCAGAACTTAAGCAGTCAGATGCAGGGTAACAGTACCTTACAGCTTAGTGTATTAGATCCGGAACATAAGATTGAAGGTGTCTTTACAGAGAAATTTGAAGGTGCCATTCAGGTACAGGGATCCTGGGAACAGGATGTATGGAGTGGAACGCTTCGGGTAGACGGAATGGATGATATCCGGGCAGAGTTATTCTATCTGTTGGCAGAGGAAGATTGTCCAATCTTAGAATTGTCACAAAGCCGGATGTCCTTAGAGGATATCTTCTTAGAGCTTACAGAGGCAGAACAGGAGGTATCAGATGAAAGCAATATATAAAAGAGAAGTAGCTGGTTATTTCAGATCCATGACAGGATATGTTTTTTTGTTTTTTGTATTTCTGATCGTAGGTATTTATTTTTATGCCTATAATCTGTTAAATGGGTACCCATCTATGAATGTAACCTTTAACAGTATTACATTTGTATTTTTGTTAGCGGTTCCGGTTCTGACTATGCGGGTGTTATCCGAGGAGCGTCGGCATAAGACAGATCAGTTATTGCTTACGGCACCGGTTTCGGTAGCTAAGATTGTGTTAGGTAAATTCTTTGCATTACTTACCGTATATATGATCCCGATTGGTGTGATCTGTCTGTATCCATTGATCATGCGTGTATTTGGCAAGGTATCCTTTGCACAGAATTATACGGCAATTCTTGGATTTTTCTTGTTAGGAGCTGCCAATATTGCAGTTGGTCTATTTATCTCATCTCTGACTGAAAATACGATCATTGCAGCAGTATTGACATTTGTTGTGATGTTCTTAAGTTATATTATGAGTGGGTTGGAAAGTTTTCTTCCAAGTTCGATGTCGGATGGAATCCTTTATCATATTATGGAAGCTTGTAATGTAGACGGACATTTTCAGTCATTTGTAGACGGAACCTTTGAAGTGACGGCAGTTGTGTATTTTCTTTCTGTTATGGTGGTATTTGTATTTCTTACCATGCAGAGCATTAAGAAGAGACGTTGGAGTTAGGAGGTGTTTGCAGGATGAGTATGGAACAGAATGAAAATGGACAGCAGGACGAAGTGATGAATATGCAGGAGCCGGTTGTGAATATGTCAGAAAATGATGCAGAACAGGACAATGACACAAATAATACGCAATGCGATAACACAAAAGATAAGCGGGAAAAGAGGAAACAAAGAAGAAAAAAGAAGTCCGGTCAGAAAAAGCATACGTTTAATAAAAGAGCTTTTCGGAAAGATTCATATAGTGCTGCCATGTCGGTAGTTGTGATCGCGATTGTGGTCGTACTGAATCTGATCGTGGGACAGATCCCATCGAAATATACGGAATTTGATATCAGTACCGGTAAGTTGTACACCATTGGAGATGAGACAAAGAAGGTATTGAAGAACTTAGATGAGGACATTACGATCCATTATATTGTGCAGTCGGGAAATGAGGATTCTACGGTCGAGAAGTTATTGAACCAGTATCAGGAGAATTCTTCGAAGATTAAAGTAGAGAAGGTGGATCCGGTTACCAGTCCGAATTACACCAGTCAGTTTACGGAGGATCAGGTAAGTGAGAACAGTCTGATCGTATCAAGTTCTAAGAGAAATAAAGTGATCGATTATGGTAGTATGTATGAATCGGAGATGGATTATTCCACATATCAGTCTAAAACGACAGGATTTGATGGCGAAGGTCAGCTTACGAGTGCTATTGATTATGTGTTATCGGATGAACTCCCTGTTGTATACTATGTGACCGGACATAATGAAGTATCTTTGCCGGATGCAGTGACTGACCGAATCCAGAAAGCGAATCTGGAATTAAAAGAATTGAATCTGTTGACTGCAGGATCGGTACCGGAAGATGCAGCGGGCCTGTTGTTGGATTCTCCGGAGTCTGATTACTCTGCAGAGGAATCGCAGGCGGTTATCACTTATCTGAAAAATGGTGGTAAAGTTCTGATGCTTACCGATTATACAGGCAAGGAGCATACGAATTATGACAGCATTTTAGCAGAATATGGAGTGGAAGTAACGGATGGTATTGTGGTGGAAACGGATAGCAATAAGTATGTCCAGCGTCCATATTATATTGTTCCGACGATCAGTGCATCCGAGATCACAACGGATATGACAGGTGGTTCTGCCAATGTCCTGTTAAGTGGTTGTCAGGGATTCAAGATATCTGAGAACGCACGGGATACATTAGATATCAGTACCGTGTTATCACCATCTGAGGGTGCATTTGTGAAGACTGATCCACAGAATATGACAAGCTACGATAAAGCGGATGGCGATGCAGATGGACCATTTTCTGTAGCAGTTACGGTATCGGAGGAAGTAAGTGGTACATCGGATGAGGACAGTAACTCCTCCGGTGCAGATGAAGCGACAACGGAAACAGATAATGCTGCTGCGGAAACTGTAACCTCCGACGAAACGAAGACAACGCAGTTAGTAGCGATTGCATCCTCTGCAATCCTGGATTCATCTATGAACAGCATGGTGTCAGACGGCAATTATACATTATATATGAATGCAATGACATGGTTAGTAGATACCGGAGATTCCAACCGGGTATCCATCGCAAGCAAGTCTGTATCTGTGGATTATCTGACCGTAACAGCAGGGGATGCGGCAGCTATAGCATTGTTTGTCTGCATTTTGCTTCCAATCTGCTGTCTGGTATTTGGCGGAATGATCTGCCATAGAAGAAAGAAGAGATAGAGGTGGAAGGAATGAAGAAGAAAGGATTGCCATTGATCATTGCGTTAGTGTGTCTGCTTGTATTATGTGTGAGTTATGTCTGTCTGATTAAATATAATGATAAGCAGAAAAAGGCGGATAGTACAGATACGATTACTGTATTGAATCTGAAAGCAGATGATGTAAGTAAGATAGACTATGAGATAGATGGAGAGAAGGTGTCCTTTACAAAGGATGCCGATAAATGGACACTGGACTCGGATGCAGCATTTGAGGTAGATGCCGATAAGGTCACTTCCCTGATCTCTTCTATTACTTCGATGACGGCAACACGGAAGATGGAGGATGTGTCAGATCTTAGTGAATATGGATTGGATGCTCCGGGGCAGACGGTTACCTTGACGGATGCGGATGGAAATGAGACAACAATCTGTTGGGGCAGCAATAATGCGACAACAGGCGATGACTACGTCTATTGTACAGAGGATGATAAGACAGTTTATACGGTTGCAAGCAGTGTACAGAGTTCTCTGGGCAGCTCGGTAGAGGATTACCGGGCAACGGAGGAAACAACAACAGAAGCAGTGACAGAGAAACAGACTGTCGAGGAAGCAACAGAGACAGAGGAATAATGTAATTCATGTATTATTAAAAATGTATGGATTGAAAATGCTCTTTTTACCGGATGAGGATCCCCAGAAAGCTTAGCTTTTGGGGGATCCTCATCCGGTAAAGAGGGCTTTTTATGTTGGAAATTGCTTGGGACACGCTAATAATACAGACATAATAGAAGTAGAAAATCATGCATTGAGGTTAATTAAAAATACTTGACTTTTGTTAATATTTTGTGAAGAATGAAAAAAAGACTAGGGAAGTGGAGAAAAATATGCTATACTAGAAAATGGAAGATATAGAAGAATAGAAAGAAAGGGTGATTGGGTGAATAACAACCATGAGGAGCGAATCAATCAATATTCGCAAGTGACGGACCAGATTAAGGATTTATCCAAGTTATGTGAGAGCAATTTACAGATTGATACGGATTTATACACAAAGTATGAAGTGAAGAGAGGACTTCGGGACATTAATGGTAAGGGTGTATTGGCAGGTCTTACCGAGGTGTCAAAGATTCAGTCATATATTGTAGAAGATAATGATATGATTCCATGCGAAGGTAAGTTATATTATCAGGGTGTGGATGTTGAAGATATTGTGGCAGGATTTATTAAGGAGAAGCGGTTTGGATATGAAGAGACTGTATACCTGTTGCTGTTTGGTAAGCTTCCAACAGCAGAGCAGTTGACTGCATTTACGAAGATATTAGCAGATTATCGAACTTCCCTGCCAACACATTTTGTAAGAGATATTATTCTGAAGGCGCCAAGTAAGGATATGATGAATACGTTACAGCGTAGTATCTTGACCTTGTACGCATATGATGATAAAGCAGATGATACATCGATTCCGAATGTATTAAGACAGTGTATGCAGTTGATCTCGGTTGTGCCGGTTCTTTCGGTATATGGATATCAGGCATACAGTCATTATCATGATGGCAACAGTTTGTTTATACATACACCAAGTCCGGAATTGTCAACGGCGGAGAATATATTATATCTGTTGCGGGCAGACAGTAAGTATTCGGAATTAGAGGCGAGAATCTTAGACCTGGCATTGGTACTTCATGCAGAGCACGGTGGTGGTAACAATTCCACTTTTACCACGCATGTAGTAACTTCTTCCGGAACAGATACCTATTCGTCTATGGCAGCTTCTTTAGGTTCCTTGAAGGGTCCGAAGCATGGTGGTGCGAATATCAAGGTAACCAGAATGTTTGCAGACATGAAGGAACAGGTAAAGGATTGGAATGACGAGGAAGAAGTGAAGGGATATCTGAAGAAGTTGCTTCACAAGGAAGCATTTGATAAGGCTGGACTTATCTATGGTATGGGTCATGCGGTATATTCAATCTCTGATCCAAGAGCAAAAGTATTCAAGTCCTTTGTTGAGAAGCTTTCTGAGGAGAAGGGTTATCAGAAGGAATATCAGTTGTATGCGAATGTGGAGAAGCTGGCACCACAGGTCATTGCAGAAGAGCGTAAGATCTATAAGGGTGTTAGTGCCAATGTCGACTTCTATTCCGGATTCGTATATCAGATGCTCGGCTTGCCAAATGAGTTGTTTACCCCGTTGTTTGCAGTGGCAAGAATGGCTGGTTGGAGCGCACATCGACTGGAAGAATTGATTAATCAGGGTAAGATCATTCGTCCGGCATATAAGGCGGTTAAGAAGAAACAGGCATATGTTCCGATGGATGAACGAGAGTAGAGATTCCTGTAGAAAGTGTAAGAGAATTTAGAATGAAAAAGATAACACTGATAATTGTTGTGTTGAATATTCTTATATGGGTATATGGAATCATTCAGTTTGTGGATTTTTATAATACATATTATAAGACAGAGAGTGGTAGTTTTATATCAATTGTATTGTATTTTTTCCCTTATTGCATAATTACTCTTATTACATATCTGGCGATTACCATATTTAGAAAAAGAGAAGGTAACTGATAGATAGTTGAGTAAACATAAGGAATGCTGATTCTTATAGACGATATTATGTAATAAAATAATATGTATAACGAACTAAATTATTGAGCAGGACAAGATTGTTGACTTGTTGCAGTTATGTGCAAACAGTCGCAATCATGTTCTGCTTTTGTTGTTAGAAAAAGTAAGGTTTTTAAAAATATTACTAACTTTTTTGCCATGTTAGTTGTCTTATTATATATAAGCAGTTGTGGAAGGAGGAATGAGATGTCTTCTGACTTCTTTTTAATACAGAAAATCAGGAATGGAGATAGACAGACTGGTAATCAGTTTATTGAAAAATATTATTCTTCTATTTATCAATATTGTTATTTACATATACATGATAAAGAGTGTGCGGAGGATATAACACAGGAAATATTCATGAAATTTTTTGAGGCAGTAATGAAAAATGTTGATATCAGGAGAATAAGGAGTTATTTATATAGCATTTCAGCGAATGTTATAAAAAATTATTATAAGAAAAAGAAGGAATTATTGCTAGACCAAGTACCTGATCTGGCACAAAACAGGTTGACAGAGATTGATATTAAGTTAGATATAGAACAGGCGGTAGACCATCTGCCGGAGGAAATTAAAGAAACAGCAATTCTATTTTTCTTTCAGGAATTAAAGCAAAGAGAGATTGCTGATTTACTAAATATAAAATTATCGCTTGTGAAATATCGTGTGTCAGTCGCAAAAAAATTATTGTCGAAACAGTTGGAGGTGGATATAAAGTGAAAAAAAAACAGAGAAAAATAGATAAATACAAAGATCTGATTAAGGAGGAATATGTCCGAGAATCCGCAGTTCGTGCAGTAATGGAACAATGTGCAGATATTATTTGCCAACAGGATAATAAAATGGCATCCTATTTTGAATTTTTGTTTGAACAGCTTAAGTTTATTAAAAAAAGATGGTGGATTTTGCAAGGAGGAGTCTTATTTTTATTATGGATTATATTGGCAGATACGGATGGAGGAGATAATACAGTTAGAGTACTAGGAGCTATGTCAGTGATTTTTTCCATATTGATTATACCGGAGATATGGAAGAATCGGATATTTTCAGCAGTTGAAATAGAAAAAACAGCATTTTATTCACTACGACAGATCTGTTCTGCAAGGACATTGCTATTTGCAATGGTGGATCTTGTCATGCTAACTAGTTTTTTTGGAGTTTCTGGCTGCACTTTGCACATTCCGTTATATCGCATCATCATAGATTTCTTAATACCATTTAATGTAGCATGTTGTATTTGTTTTCGGTTGCTGTATAGTAAATGGAATGATATGGAGTACATAGCGGTTTTTCTTAGTATCGTGTGTATATTTATTTGGTCCTTTATTGTATCCTCAGATTTTATCTATCAGAAAATTTCAATGCCGGTTTGGATTGGGTTATTGATTATATCTTGTATTTATCTGGTGTATTGTATTCATAAATCACATTATGACTGTGAAATATATTGGAAGGAGATAGCAAATGGAATTACAATTTAGAGATGTGACAAAGGATTATGGAGATGTACATGCTGTAGATCATGTGACATACGATATGAGAAAGGGTGTATACGGGTTGCTAGGGGTAAATGGAGCAGGTAAAACGACTTTAATGAGGATGTTGTGTACGGCAATCAAACCAACGGATGGAATGATTTTATGGGACGGAAAGGATATTTTTAGTCTAGGGGCTTCATACCGAGGTATACTTGGGTATCTTCCACAGAATTATGGATTTTATCCGGATCTTTCAGTATATGACTATATGATGTACATAGCTTCGATTAAAGGACTTCGTCAAATGACGGCAAAAAAAAGAACGGTAAAGCTATTAGAACAGGTTGGACTATCTAAAAAACGAAAGAGCAAGATGCGGACTTTATCGGGAGGGATGCTTCGGCGTGTAGGAATTGCACAGGCAATGTTGAATGATCCGAAGATCCTTGTATTGGATGAACCAACAGCAGGGCTTGATCCGAATGAAAGAATACGGTTTCGGAATTTGATAAGCGAGTTGTCAGAGGATCGTCTGGTATTGCTTTCTACCCATATTGTATCAGATGTAGAATACATCGCAAATGAAATCATCTTGATGAAAAAAGGAAAGTTTTTCTATACAGGAACTTCACAGAACATTATTTCTAACATGGATATGTCAGTATGGCATTGTACAATTCCGAAAGGAGAACTGAATCATTATTTGAAGAACTATTTGATTGGAAATGTCAGAACGGTATCGGATGGAATGGAATTAAGAGTTCTTTCAAAAGAGCCGCCGGCTTTGAATGCAATACAAACGGAGGCAAGTTTGGAAGATGCTTTTCTTTTACATTTTGGAGAAAGGGATGGTGATAAAATTGATGTTGAAATATGAGCTGATGAAAGTTTTTTCCAATAGAATAAACCGTCTTTTACTTGTGGCAACAATGCTTGTTGGAGTGATAGCAAGTTGTTTTGCAATTGGAAGTATACGCTATATTGATAAAGAAGGGGAACTTCACGCAGGTATTACGGCAGGGCGTTTGCTGGCAAAAGATCAGAATGCATGGAAGGGAGAGGTGACACCAGAGGAGTTGTCGAAGATCGTAAAAGAATATACCGTGCTTTTGAATCAATATTCAGGGGACATACCAGATTCTGAATATGGAAAAACAGTACAGTCTTATTATGACCTAAAAGATTTTGTAGTTGAAATTTTAACTCCAGATACAGAATGGGATGAAAGTGTTTTATACCAATTGACAGATGATCAGTTGAAAGATATTTATATGGTCTATCAGGAAAATATGAAAAAAATGGCAGCGGAATATGGAACGACACCTGAAAAGAAAAGTTTTTTGGAACAAAAATATGAAGAAATTAAATTACCGTTTAATTATGAAGGGAAAGAGGCGTGGGAAACAATGACAATGTATGCACAGACATATGTACTTTTGCTGGCAGTCGTTATTGGCTTTCTGACAGCAGGCATCTTTTCAGCAGAATTCCGCCCGGGAGCAGAAGATATCTTTTTCGCATCCCGATATGGCAGATCAAAAGCAGTGAAAAATAAGATTCTTGCAGGTGTGCTTATGGCTACTGTCGTTTATTGGATTGGCGTGGCAATTCTATCGTTAATTGCCTTTTCTGTTATGGGAACGAGCGGCTTCTTTACACCGTATCAGATGGATGATCCGTACAGTATTTATATTATAACATATGGAGAATACTATCTTCTGATATTGGCGTGTGGCTATGTTGCAACCATGTTTAGTATGGCATTGGTTATGCTGGTAACAGCTAAAATGCATACACCTAATTTGGCGGTCTGTATTCCATTTATATTACTTTGCTTGATACCGTTTATAGAAAGAGCGTTGACCTCGTTTTCGGGTTTTTTTAATTTGATGCCAACTATACTGACGAATGTTTATAATTCGGTGCGTAGACCAGTTATATTCCAGATAGGATCAATTGTATTTCGGCAGATTCCATGTCTTGCTTTCTTGTATACGGGATTGTTTATTGTATTATTGCCGATTATATACAAAAGTTATAGAAAATATGGATTAAAGAAAAAATGATTCAACTCTGTTTTTGTATGTGGTAAACAGTGCATGCATACAGAATAGAACCCCGGCAGGGGTGGTCTGTCATGCTTGCAAGCAGGTACGTGGAGCACGCCAGCATTTCCTTGAGTACTTAGTGAATGCATTAGCATGAACTCTAGTACGAAAGAGAGCAACGCTGCGACGTAATAATATGCATAACGAACAAAAGCGGATATGGATTAAGAATGTATATGTATCACTTGTATATACACTTCCGAATCCATATCCGTTTTTTTGTGAGTTAGCATATTATAAGGAGCATTAGTGTCTGCTGCGTGCGAGTCGTAATGTGAATGTGCCTGCTGCAACATGACACCACCCAAAAGCCGGGTTCACAACCTAAAACACATGTGTCCGTCCTCACTTACGCTGTGCAAGGGGATAAGTTTACTTTGTGATGAAGGTCTTATAGATTGCTTCGATTGCTGGTTCAAAATCCTTATTCTCAACACCGATGATGATATTAAGCTCAGAAGAACCTTGATCGATCATCTTAATATTGATACCCTTGTGTGCAAGAGCAGTAAATAACTTACCTGCAGTACCACTTGCAGACTTCATGCCACGGCCTACAACGGCGATCAAGGCAAGGCCGGATTCAATTTCAACAGAATCCGGTTCAGCAAGACGATGAATAGCAGATACAACGCTCTGTTCCTTATCCATGAATTCGTCAGCATGTACAACGATAGTCATTGTGTCGATACCGGATGGCATATGCTCGAAGGAAATATTGTTCTCCTCAAATGCCTGTAATACTTTACGTCCAAAACCGATCTCTGCATTCATCATTGCTTTGGAAATGAAGATGGTACAGAAATCCTTCTTGCCTGCAATACCGGTTACTACATAATCCTGTTTCTTGCAAGTACTTTCTACGATCCAGGTGCCGGCATCTTCCGGAGAGTTGGTGTTCTTGATATTGATTGGAATACCACAGCTGCGAACCGGGAAGATCGCATCCTCATGGAGTACAGAGGCACCCATGTAAGATAACTCACGAAGCTCGCGGTAAGTAATGTATTTGATTGGCTTTGGATCTGGTACGATACGAGGATCTGCAACTAAGAAGCCGGATACATCGGTCCAGTTCTCGTATACATCGGCTTTGCTTGCTCTTGCCACGATAGAACCGGTTACGTCAGAACCACCACGGGAAAATGTCTTGATGTTGCCATCTTTGCCCATTCCGTAGAAACCAGGGATAACCGCTCTTTCACACTGGGAAAGACGCTCACCTAATCTCTTATATGTCTTATAATCATTCAAATTGCCTTCTTCGTTGAAGTAGATTACTTCGGCAGAATCAATGAAATCAATGCCAAGATAGGCAGCCATAATCTTACCATTTAAGAATTCACCACGGGAAGCAGCAAAGTCTTTCTGCGGATTCTCGGTTAAGAGCTTGGTGATCTCTTCGAAATCCTGATCCAAACTGAAATCTTTGAGCTCTAAGCCGGTAATGATCTCGTCATATCTTGCTTTGATTGCTTTCATTTCCTCTTTGATGTCTTTGCCCTCGCTGGCACTTTCATATGCATGAAGCAACATATCTGTTACTTTGGTATCTTCATCAAAACGCTTACCAGGAGCGGATGGAACCACATATACGCGGCTTTCATCTGCGTGAATGATATTGCCAACTTTTTTGAACTGTTCTGCGCTGGCTAAAGAACTTCCACCGAATTTAACAACTTTTTTCATAATAAACCTTCCTAAAATTATATTATTATTTGTAAACCACATCTATTTTAATATTATTATGCCAAATACACAAGGAGATTTTAAAATTTTTTCAAGAGTCAGAGATTTAACGTCAGGAATTCCTGAATCTGATAGGCAATCAGCAGTTCGCAACGGGTCTGCGTATCATCTAATTGATAATGAAGGGTTTCTTTCAGTAATTTAACCCGGTAATTGACCGTATTGCGGTGACAGTACAAGGCATCTGCAATGCGTAGAATACTGCCGTCGCATAGTAGATATTGATAAAGAGTATCGGTGTAGCTGCTGTGGTGCTGTTCATCATAATCGAATACAGGACCTAACATTTGCCGGACATAATCCTTTAATAATGTACGGTCACTGACAGATAGCAGTATCTTATAGAAGCCTAAGCTGTCAAAGTTGCATATTGCCTGTTGCCGGTAGTGTGCAATGCAAGCGGCAGACTTGGCATAATAGAAGGATCTGGCGAATGCATCGAATCCGTTACAGGTGTTACTGATTCCGATATACAGACTGCTATTTGGTGCGTGCAAAGTATGGGTATGGAGAAGTTTCTCTGCAATACCACACAGTTCGGCGGTATCCGGCTGGGGAATGATAATGGCAAGATACTGTTTGGTGATACAGATGTGGCATTGTGGATGTGCAGCCTTGGCAGTACGGGATATATTCCGTGCGGTATCCGTATTCCATCCGTCTGCCTGCAGGTATAAGATGCCGTATGGCTGATGAGCGGAATAACCGTATTCTTCTAACACAGATACACTATAGGAGGTGTCAAAGGGAGTACGAACCAGATTCAGGAAGGCATTTGTAAGTGTCTGTTCAGTCTGGTTATCGGCAAAGATCCGGTTGTAATAATCATGTGTGATGTCAGCAATATGCGTCTTCCAGGGCATGATAAATAATGGATAATCGGAATCCTCACATAACTGCCGGATCTCTTTGGTAATATCTTCTTCGGTGATATAATTCCCAACATTAATGATCAGACCACAGGTGTGTGCCTGTATCAGCATCTGTATGAGTTCGGATAGCCAGGCGGAGGAATGGGGACGACTGACCCCGGTTGTAATGACAAGCTGACCGGGACTTAGAAAATCCGATGCGGTTGCATCTTCTGCGAGATAGACCCAGTTCATAATGCCGGACAGACCTTTACTACCGGCAAGAAGTTCTAAACCATAGATTCTTTTTGTATCTTCATAAACATCCTTTAAAATCAAAGACATAAAGAGCCTCCTTTGTCTATGTGTAATATGTCACACGGATTGTATCATGAAATCCGGTAAATTGTGCCGGCAGCTGCATTTGTAAGGAGAATACTACTTTGTATAATAAATGTCAAATGGTATATTGTGCTGACGGCACAACTGATGTGAAAAATGTTGTGCTGACGGAATATGGTAATCCAAAGGAAACTGTGGCATACTTATAAGCAGTTAAGGACAACGGTGTACTTAGTATATATCGTGGTCCTTTTTTCTTTATAAGGACATAAAGGTGCAAAATGCTAATATGCGGATGCATACAACAATCTATAGTAAGATATATGGTTTTGCACCACAAATGCAAAGTGTACAGGAGGAATGCAGTATGTTAAGAACAGATTTACCAAAAATAATCACAGAGACGTTACCGGGACCAAAAGCACAGGCTATCATTGATCGAAGAGAAGCAGCCGTACCATCCGCAATTCGTTGCGGTTATCCGGTTGTCATTGAACGGGGCGAGGGTGCCATGATCGAGGATGTGGATGGCAATAAGTTCCTTGACTGGATTGGCGGTGTTGGTGTATTGAATATCGGATTTTCACAACCGGAGGTTGTAGAGGCAGTAAAGGAACAGGCAGACAAGTATTTTCACGGTATGTTTAATGTTGTGACGCATGAGGGCTATGTGGCATTGGCTGAGAAGTTAGGCTCTATTGCACCGGTTAAGGGTGATAAGAAGAAGGTATTCTTTGCTAACAGTGGTGCAGAGGCGGATGAAAATGCAGTCAAGGTTGCAAAGGGATATACCGGACGGTCGAATATCATTGTATTTTCCGGAGCCTTTCATGGAAGAACCTATTATACGATGACTATGACTTCCAAGAAGGCGTATGCAGCAGGCATGGGACCGTTAGCGGATGGTGTGTTCCGTGCACAGTTTCCATATTATTATAGAAATCCGGGAGGTCTTCCGGAAGAGAAGGAAGTAGAATACTATATTGATTCTATCAAAGCAGTTTTTGAACAGTGTGCAGCGGCAGATACGATCGCAGCGATTGTGGTAGAGCCATTACAGGGTGAAGGAGGATTCATTCCGGCACCGATTGAATGGATCAAGGCGGTTCGCAAGATCTGTGATGACAATGGTATTTTACTGATCGCAGATGAGGTACAGTCCGGATTCTGCCGTACCGGTCGTATGTTTGCATCCGAGTATTGGAAAGAGGCGGGTGTGGAGCCGGATATTATTGCAACAGCGAAGTCCATTGCAGCAGGCGTTCCGCTATCTGCCATTATTGCAAGAGCAGAGGTAATGGAAGGGGTTGCTCCTGGTACGATCGGTGGTACATATTGCGGTAATCCGCTTGCTTGTGCAGCATCCCTTAAGACGATTGAGATCATGGAGCGGGATCATTTGGCAGATCGTTCCGTTGAGATTGGTAAGAAGGTAACGGCTCGTTATAAAGAGATACAGAAGAAATATCCTGTGGTTGGTGATGTGCGTGGCCTTGGCGGCATGATCGGTATTGAGTTCGTGAAAGATCCGGAGACGAAGGAGCCGGATGCAGCATTGACAGCAGATATCATACAGACCTGTGCAAAGAACGGATTGCTGGTGGAGGGAGCCGGAACCTATAACAATGTCATTCGATTCCTGGCACCACTTGTTATTACTGATGAGCAGTTGGAAGCAGGTCTTGACATATTTGAGGCTGCAGTGAAAGAGTGCAGCAGTAAATGATGTGTGTAATCTGCCTTGCACTGATGTACTGTATATGTCATAATGAGTATAAATGAAACTTTTTAGAAGGCAGCGGCTGTATGCAGCCGCTGTTTTTCGCTAAAGAGATACAAGGAGTGAAGGTATAGGTATGGATTATTTGTCACACAATGTAGCAATGAATTTGAAACGAATACGAACCTCAAAGGGAATGAGTTTAGATGCAGTCGCAGAGCAGACGGGTGTCAGCAAGAGTATGCTGGCACAGATTGATAAAGGAACAGCGAATCCATCCTTAGGCGTGTTAGGTAAGGTTACGAGTGGAATGCGGATCACATTTCAGGAATTGATTGCAGCACCGCCCATGGATGCCTGTCTGGTAACACCGGAGAAAATGATTCCAACGAAGGAATTAGAGGGAAAGTATCGTGTATGGACGTGTTTCCCATATGAAGATAATCATCAGGTTGAGATCTACCGGATCGATATTGAGCCCGGAGCGGAATATATCAGTGGTGGCCATGGAGAGAAGACACGGGAATATCTGGCTGTGATGGATGGCGAGGTGACAGTGGAATGTCGTGGCGAGCAGCATGTAGTCGGGAAGTCACAGGTGTTTCGGTTTGAAACGGATCAGATGCATATCTATCGCAATGCAACCAGTGACAAAGTAAGCTTCATGTGTTTTTTTGTTGCAATGAGATGATAATGCAGGCGTTATGCATTACAAACGGGGAATAGTGTATATATTATTAAAATGTTCACTTTGTCCAATATAATGCACAATTGTTGAGAAAAATGTATGATATGATCAAAAAAACAATGCAAAATATGCAAATTTTCACAAAAGTAAAAAGGAAGATTTAAACGATAGAATTAAGAATTTTGATAGAAAAGTTTCGAAAATTAAGAAAAACATGTGCATTGATCGAAAAAAATATAGTTTTTACAAAATTTTGTATTGACAAGAGTGTTGGAGAGTGCTATTGTATGTTTGTCCAATATAAAAGATAAAGATTTGAGCAAGGGTGCTTATCATAGGATAAGTGTTCCTTGCTCTTTTTTTTGTATACGATGAGAAGAGTACAGATTCGTGCTTGCACGAAAATCTGAATTCTGTGAACGTATTTATTGGATGTAACACCTGGAGAACCAGATGGAACGGAACAATATTATAGTACATACATATAGGAGGATACGAATATGAAGTTAAAAGACACAGGATTAAGCGTACAGGACATTAAGGACAAAGTAAACAAATACATGATCGAGACTTATGAGCGTTTCGATTTTCTTGCTGAGACAGCAAAGGACATGTATATATATGATGAGAATGGTGAGCCATACTTGGATTTTTATGCAGGAATTGCTGTAAACAATGCAGGTAGCTGTAATGAGAAGGTTGTGGCTGCTGTAAAGGATCAGGTAAGTGACATTATGCATACCTTCAATTATCCATATACCATTCCACAGGCATTGTTAGCTGAGAAGGTTTGTGAGACGATCGGTATGGATAAGATCTTTTATCAGAATTCCGGAACAGAGGCCAATGAGGCAATGATCAAGATGGCCCGTAAATATGGTATTGAGAAGTATGGTCCGAATAAATATCATATCGTAACGGCTAAGATGGGATTCCATGGAAGAACCTTTGGAGCAATGTCAGCAACCGGTCAGCCGGGCAATGGATGTCAGGTTGGATTTGGTCCGATGACCTACGGTTTCTCTTATGCACCATATAATGATCTGGAAGCATTTAAGAATGCATGTACAGAGAATACCATTGCTATCATGGTGGAGCCGGTGCAGGGTGAAGGCGGTGTACATCCTGCAACAATGGAATTTATGAAAGGACTTCGTGAGTTCTGTGATGAGAAGGGCATGTTGCTCCTGATCGATGAAGTGCAGACCGGATGGTGCAGAACCGGAGCGGTTATGTCTTATATGAATTATGGAATTAAGCCGGATATCGTATCTATGGCAAAGGGCTTAGGTGGAGGAATGCCGATCGGTGCCATCTGTGCGACTGCAGAGGTTGCGAAAGCATTTACACCGGGTTCTCATGGAACTACCTTTGGTGGACATCCGGTAAGCTGTGCAGCAGCACTTGCAGAAGTAAATGAGTTATTAGACAGAGACCTGGCAGGCAATGCCAAGAAGATGGGCGATTACTTCGCTGCGAAGTTAGAGAAGCTTCCACATGTTAAGGAAGTCAGACATCAGGGCTTGTTAGTTGGTGTGGAATTTGATGACAGCGTTAATGGTGTGGAAGTAAAACATGGATGCTTAGATCGTAAGCTGCTGATCACAGCAATTGGAGCGCATATCATCCGTTTGATCCCACCGCTTATCGTATCCGAAGAGGAATGTGATAAAGCATACGAGATTATTAAGGAAGCAGTAGAAGCATTATAGAAAGCATTCTTACTTATATAATGTGATATTGCTCAGAGAGATAGGAGAGATGTAAATGAAACACTTTATTGTAAATATTGGCTGCGAATACGGAAGTGGTGGCCCGGATATTGGAAAATTGGTTGCAGAGTCTCTTGGAATCCCGTTCTATGACAGAGCGTTAGTAGACAAGGTGGTCGATCAGTTAGGTGTCGATCGGGAGTTGGTCGAGAAAGCAGATTCCGGAGATAAGGTCAAATATGAATTTGATACGAGTTTCGGGCCAAGATATGCGAATCTGACGAACCGTGTCATCTATACACAGTTTGAGGTAATTCAGAAATTCGCAAAGAAATCCTCTTGCGTGATCATCGGACGTTGTTCGAATTATATCTTAAAAGATCGCGATGACTGCATTAATATATTTATCTATGCACCGGAGGAATACCGGATACAGCATATTATGGAACAAAGAGGAGTGTCCCGAAAGGAAGCACAGGAGCTGGTCAAATATAATGATGGCATGTTGAAGTCAAGATATGAATATATGACCGGCTCGGATATGAGTGATTGTCATACCAGACATATGATGATCGATTCGAGTGTATTAGGATTAGAGAAGACAGCAGAATATATCCTGCAGTTGATTGATTTGAGATTTGAAGATTAATATAGTATGAATAAAGCATTTACATTTAACAAAGGCGTTAAAGAGACAGATACCCTGTTTTTTTGACGCCTTTCTCCTTTATTCAGACAAATACGTGAGAAAGGGTTGATGGCAGATGGAAAAGAAAAAATCGGAATTTGACAAAGTATTTAGTGCATGGGACATCTTAGTCATTGCGTTTGGTGCGATGATCGGCTGGGGCTGGGTCGTATCAACCGGTGACTGGATCTCCCGTGGTGGTGTAATAGGAGCAGCAATTGGTTTTGCATTAGGTGGAGTGATGATCTTCTTTGTAGGTCTTACTTATGCAGAGCTTACCGCAGCACTTCCACAGTGTGGTGGCGAGCATGTATTCAGTTATAAGGCGATGGGGCCGATCGGGTCCTTTATCTGTACCTGGGCAATCATCTTAGGATATGTCAGTGTAGTATGTTTTGAAGCATGTGCACTTCCAACAATCATTACCTATATCTATCCTAAGTTTTTGAAGGGATATCTGTATACAGTAGCTGGCTTTGATATCTATGCAAGCTGGTTGGCAGTTGCCATGATCGTAGCAATTTTTATTACCTTTATCAATATCAAGGGTGCGAAGACCGCCGCAATCTTACAGACGGTGCTTACGGTTATTATTGGCGGTGTTGGTATCCTGTTAGTAGTAGCATCTGCTGTTTCAGGAGATATGAGTAACCTGCAGCCGCAGTTGTTTGCAAGTGAGGATACAGTAACTTCTTTGAAAGCGATCATGAGTGTTGCTGTTATGACACCATTCTTCTTTATCGGTTTTGATGTAATTCCGCAGGCGGCAGAAGAGATTAATGTACCACTTAAGAAGATTGGAAAGATTATGATTCTTTCTATTGTGTTGGCGGTTGCGTTTTATGCGCTGATTATTGTAGGCGTTGGCTATGTCATGAATGCGTCTGATATTGCAGCATCCATGGAAGGTTCCGGACTGGTTACTGCAGATGCAATGGCAAAAGCATTTAACAGCAGTATGATGTCAAAGGTTCTGATCATTGGTGGTATGTGTGGTATTATTACAAGCTGGAATTCTTTCCTGATCGGCGGCAGCCGGGCAATGTATTCGATGGCAGAATCTTATATGATTCCAAGAACCTTTGCTAAGTTACATCCAAAGTATAAGACTCCGGTCAATGCATTGTATCTGATTGGTATTCTTTCTGTACTAGCTCCATTATTTGGTCGTAAAATGTTAGTATGGATTGTAGATGCAGGTAACTTTGGCTGCTGTCTGGCATATTGTATGGTGGCACTTTCCTTCATTATATTAAGAAGCAAAGCACCGGATATGAAGCGGCCATACAAGGTAAAGCATTATAAGTTTGTTGGAGCTATGGCAGTATTGATGTCTGGTTTTATGGTTGTTATGTATATGATTCCGGGATCAGGAAGTACATTAGTTGTTCAGGAGTGGGCAATGGCCGGAGGCTGGTCACTGCTGGGTGTTGTATTCTTTATTGTCTGTAAGTTAAAATACAAAGAGAAGTTTGCATCTCATGTGGATGTTAGTTCAGATGAGGAAGAAGAAAATGATGACGTGGATGCAGCATTGCAGAAAGCATTGGATACGGTTTCTGTGGATGCTGAGGAAGAAGTTGCTCCTGCAATCGCGTTTAATTATTTCCTTCCGGTCAATGTGGTGTTTGGTTGTGGTAAGGTGTTAGAGACTGGTTCTCTTACAAAACCATATGGTAATAAGGCGTTGGTGGTAACCGGACGGAGCAGCGCGAAGAAGTCAGGTCTGTATGATAAGGTGGCAGACAGCCTGAAACAGGCAGGAATTGAGCATGTATTGTTTGATAAGGTGGCACAGAATCCGCTCACGACAACAGCAATCGAAGGTGCACAGTTTGCAAAGGATAATGATTGTGACGTGGTCGTTGCAATTGGTGGCGGTTCGATCATGGACTGTGCGAAAGCCATTGCATTCTTAGCATTAAATGATGGAGATATCAATGATTATATCTATGGCAGACTGAAGAGTGATACGGCATTACCGCTTGTATTAATTCCGACTACTTGTGGTACGGGATCAGAGGGCAATGGATTTGCGGTACTTACCAATCCGGAAAATGGAGATAAGAAGTCCCTTCGTTGCAATGCGATTGTGGCAAAGGTATCCATTGTTGATCCGGAGTGCATGATGACAATGCCAAAGCACGTATTAGCATCCGTTGGATTCGATGCGTTGTGTCATTGTATCGAGGCATATACATCAAAGATTGCACAGCCATTTACCGATGCGCTTAGTGTGTATGCAATGGATTTGATCGCAGATAATCTTGTGAAGGTCTATCGTGGTGAGGGCGGCAAGGAAGCCTGGGAGAAGATTACGTTGGCATCAACCATTGGTGGTATGGTAATCAATACGGCAGGTGTTACGTTAGCACATGGTATGGAACATCCGGCAAGCGGCCTGAAGGATATCGTACACGGCAAAGGTCTTGCAGCCTTGACTCCGGTTGTGATTGAAGCATCCGAAAAAGGAGATCATTTCAAATTTGCAAAGATTGCAAGAATCTTTGGTGGTGTGACTTCAAAAGATCTTGCACCGAAGATCCGTACCTTATTAAGGAATCTGGATATGGAATGTACGTTATCAGATCTTGGTTTATCGAAGGAAGATATTCCTTGGATGGCAGAGAACTGTATGAAAGTATCTGCAGCAGGTGTAGCAAATAATCCGGTGGTATTTACACAGGAAGAGATTGCGGATCTGTATGCGAAAGCAATGTAATATATACAGGTAATAGGAGACGATCCTTTTTCATCAACCCTTATGGAAAGAAAGTCTTGCCAATTCGGTATCGGGTGTGCTATTTTATAGGAAGGGAATGAAGTTCTCCCTAAGTAGTGAATACTTGAACCGCTTATTAAGCTGATGACTTCTGTGTTAAGAATAACGCAGAAGCTGTCAGCTTTTTCTACTTTATAGGAAAGTCCTATAAAGCAAAAACGCTCCGCTAAGGATGTGCACCTTGCGGAGAAGAAGATAATTGCTTCGCAATTCTGCGCGAGCACAAAAGAGTCGCAAGCGACTTTTTATGTTGTGGAGCGGATAAGCAAAACTGCGTATAGAAGGAGGAAAATATATGTTGTTAAGTATTGCTTTGATTCTAATAGTTGGTATGGCAATGGGATGGCTGTGTCAGAAGGTGAAATTGCCGAGTCTGCTCGGTATGTTGATTACGGGAATGGTGTTAGGTCCATATGTGTGTAATCTGTTAGATGACAGTATTCTTGGAATCTCTTCTGAACTAAGAAAGATTGCACTTATTATTATCCTGACGAGAGCCGGATTAGGACTGGATTTGTCCGGACTGAAGAAGATTGGACGACCGGCAATTCGGATGTGCTTTGTTCCGGCAAGCTTTGAATTGTTGGGAATCGTATTGTTAGCACCACGACTTATGGGAATGTCGTTATTGGAGGCTGCAATATTGGGAGCCGTGCTTGCGGCGGTTTCTCCGGCAGTGGTTGTCCCCCGTATGGTAAAATTGATGGAGGAAGGTTATGGGGTGAAGAAAGGTATCCCGCAGTTGGTCTTAGCAGGGGCATCGGTAGATGATGTATATGTTATCGTATTGTTCTCTACTTTTACAGGTATGATGCAGGGAGAGGGTGCTTCGGTACTGCGTTTTGTCAACATTCCGGTATCCATTGTATTGGGAATTGGAGTAGGCCTGATCCTTGGTATCGCATTAGCAAAATATTTTGAGAAGGTGCATATCCGGGATACGGCAAAGGTGCTGATCATTCTAAGTATTTCCTTTTTGTTAGTTGTGGCTGAGGATTCTCTTGCCACACCGATCACTTTTTCGGCTTTGATCGCAATTATGTTTATTGGAATTGGTCTGCGAAAGAAGAGAGAACCGGTCGCAGCACGGTTATCTGTTAAGTATGGAAAGCTGTGGGTAGCAGCCGAAGTATTCCTGTTTGTATTAGTGGGTGCGACGGTGAATATTGGGTATCTGAGTCATGTAGGCTGGAAAGCATTGCTGGTTATTATAGGAGCGTTATTGTTTCGAATGGCAGGTGTATTCTGTTGTCTGCTGCGGACAGACCTTGCATGGAAGGAGCGGTTATTTACAATGCTGGCATATACGCCAAAGGCAACGGTACAGGCTGCAATTGGCGGCATTCCGTTATCCCTTGGATTTGCCTGTGGAGATACTGTGCTGACAGTAGCAGTATTGGCAATTGTGCTGACGGCACCGCTTGGAGCGTTTGCGATGGATCTTTCTTATAAGAGACTGCTTGAAGCGAATGATTAGAAGTGAGCGTTCGTGCGGAATACGGGTTTATGGTACAATAACACCAAAGTGCGAGGCGGAAGGTACCAGGTGAATAATTCATACAAAGGAGTAAGAACACATGGATTCAGAGATTACAATACGAACAGCAGCTATAGAAGATGCACAGGCATTGTTGGATATATATGCATATTATGTGGAGGAGACGGCAATTACCTATGAATATGATGTTCCGTCTCTTGCGGAATTTGAGAGCCGGATTGCACATACATTGGAAAAGTATCCGTATCTGGTAGCAGAAATGGATGGAAAGATTGTGGGATATTCCTATGCAGGAGCATTTCATCCAAGAGCGGCATACCATTGGGGTGCAGAGATGACAGTGTATTTAGATCATACGGTGAGAGGGCATCAGATCGGTGCTAAGTTATATTCGTTAGTGGAAGAAATCCTCAAAGCACAGGGAGTGATTAAGACGATTGCCCTGATCACGCCACCGCCAAGCGAAGAGGAGAAGAAGATCTATAATAGTGTGGCATTTCATGAGAAGATGGGATATCAGATGCTGGGGTGTATGGATTATGCCGGTTATAAGTTCAACAGATGGTATCAGGTTGTTGTCATGGAGAAAATGATTGGAATACCGGAAGAACATATGCAGCCGATTAAGACATTTGATGAAGTGCGGAACCTTTTTGCCCTTTGAGACTTTTACCCTTGCACAGCGTAAGTGACGGTGGACGCGCATGTTTTAGGTTGTGAACCCGGCTTTTGGGTGGTGTCATGTTGCAGCAGGCACATTCGCATTACGACTCGCACGCAACAGACACTAATACTCCTTATAATAAGTGAACTCACGTAAAAGAGGATATGGATTCTTGAATGTATATATGCGTTATACGAATACATTCTTAATCCATATCCTCTTTTGGTTCGTTCTGCTTATTACTACGTCGCAAAGTGCTGGCGTGCTCCACGTACCTGCTTGCAATCATGACAGACCACCCAAAGCCGGGACCTACTTTTTATGTACATGCGCTGTGTACCGTATAACCTTCCTTACTGGCTGTTATCGCCACACCCGAAGCCGTCCTGCCGTTGGTGCAGGTGATCTATTGTAATGACGGGCTGTAAGAGATAACAAATAACCGGGTGTATTATGTGTATGATGAAAGTCAGCTCATTAACAAAGCTA
>QWCE01001749.1_pt1 | contig 36596 bp, 51 predicted proteins | sample 1972531 | NCBI WGS metagenome assembly QWCE01 (sample SAMN09866716, study PRJNA288562) | Human gut metagenome isolate term4_stool, whole genome shotgun sequencing... | reverse complement strand
AATATAATTTCCAATAGTTAGGGAACCTGAAGGTTGAATCCCTGAATAAACTATTTTTTTATCATCCATTTTTAACTCCCTTTCTTTTTTCTAAATAAACTATAATAAGTATGCTTATGATTTCAATAAAAGTTACTACTATGCTGCCCTCTGGTCCATAAATTTTATCATAAAGATTATAATTTAAAATTTTAAAATTAAGTAGGCTGTCAAAGCCACTAAAACCACTGACATTTAAGCCGTAAATCATTGCCATGGAAAAATTCCAGCCTGCGTGGGCTCCAGAAGTCACCATAATATTGTCTGTGTAAAATAATAATTTTGCAAAAAATATTCCCACTAAAATTGTGTTTAGGGTGGATAAAAATGTAACTCCATTGTTTGCTAAGTGAAGTAATCCAAAAAATATTGATGGAGCATATATAGCTACATTTCTACCAAATTTGTTTAACAAAGCTCTTGTAAGCATCCCTCTAACTAAAAGCTCTTCAGAACTTGACTGTATAAAGAATGCTACAAAATAAGCTATAAAAAATAAATTTAAATTTTCAAACACTATTCCCTTAAGCCTTAATCCTCTTAAAATAACTGCAATTATTACAAAAACAGTAATTTGTAAAAATCCTATTAAGAGACCTATTCCAATATTTTTTAATAAATCATCTTTTTTAAAAAATAGAAAGCTAAAAGGTTTTTTTATAACGTACTTAGTTATTAAAAATGCACTTAAGAACTGTCCTGTAGTTCCAATTAGCATTACAAGATTGGCATGTTCCCAGTTATTATAAAAATATGTTTTACCATATAAGAGTAGAGAAGCCAAAATCATAAATAAATAATTAAAAGCTACTACAGCAACTACTAAAATTAATAATTTAAAAAAGTGTTTGAAAAAGTTTTTCATCGGTTTTGAATATCCTTCCAAATAAATATAACCTTATTTCTCACTTCTTTTTCATCTACATTTACAATTTCTCTATTTTTCATAATGAATTTGCCGTCGCATATTACTGACTCAACATCATGAGAGTTTGCTGAATAGACAAGGGCTGAGATGAGATTATTTCTCGGTGTGAAGGAATTTGATTCTAAATCAAAAATCGCAAGGTCGGCTAGATAATCTTCCTTTATAAGTCCAAGCTTTTCAAAGCCAAGGGCCTCTGCTCCATTTACTGTTGCCATCTTCAAGATTTCTATGGCTGGCACAGCTTTTTCATTCATGGTAACAGCCTTATTTACAATGCCTCCTATGTGCATTTCTTCTACAAAATCTTGGTTGTTATTTGATGAGTCGCCGTCAGTTCCCATAGCCAATTTAATTTTATTTTTTAACATTTTGTCAACTGGAGTAAAGCCGCTGGCAAGCTTTAAATTTGATGATGGATTATAAACTGGGTAGAATTTTTTATTTTTTACAAGTTCAATTTCTTCATCAGTAATGTGAACGCAGTGGGCTGCAATTATTTGGCTATCTAATAGTCCCAGTGAATTTACATATTCTATTGGTGTCATGCCATATTCTTTTTTTGAATTTTCCACTTCTGTTAAAGTTTCTGAAAGGTGAATGTGAATAAGATGATCGTATCTTTCAATAGATCTCTTTGCAATTTCTTTTAAAAATTCTGTAGAACATGTGTAAATTGCGTGAGGTGCTGGCACAACTTTTATTCTGCCGCCGCCTTTATTTTGATAGTTCTTGTAAAGCTGATCAAATTCTTCAAGCTTTTCTTCGCCCTTGCCATCTACATCTGTCATACCACGAGTTAGGACTCCACGAATACCAGATTCAACTGCTGCGTCGCCAACTCTATCCATTTCGTAATACATGTCGCAAAAAGATGTAACACCAGATTTTATGTTTTCTATAATAGATAGCATTGATGACCAATAAATATCTTCTGCATTGAGTTTTGCCTCAATGGGCCAAATTTCATTTTCTAGCCAGTCCATAAGTGCCAAGTCGTCAGCATAATTTCTAAAGTAGGACATGCCAAGGTGAGTGTGGGCATTTACAAAACCTGGTGTAAGAAGTTTATTTTCTCCATGAAAGACTTCATCTGCATCAAGCTTTAAATTTTCGCCGATTTTTTTTATTTTATTTTCTTCAATAAAAATATCAGCATGGTCAATTATTTTTTCTTTTTCTATATCTAAATAAGAAATATTTTTTATAAGTATACTCATAATTCCTCCAATAGTAATATTATAACAAAGTTTAAAAATTTTTTTCAATTTATTGAAATTTCTCACTTCATAAAATTAATCTTTGATATAATAAATTCATGAATGGAAATTATTTAGAATTTAATGTATTTTTCGACATCATTGGCACCATTGCCTTTGCAATTTCTGGTGCCATACTTGGATGCAAAAAGAAAATGGACATACTTGGTGTAATCGTTTTAGGTCTAGTAACAGCTCTTGGAGGTGGATTCATTCGAGACTTGGTCCTTGGTATAACGCCACCAAAAATGTTTCAAAATTCAACTAATGCAGCAATATCCACTGTCTTTTCGATTTTAGTTTTTATTTTATATTCAATAAGAAAGGACTTTGAGAAGTCACACTGGATAAAATTAATGAATAAGTTTATGATTATTACAGATACCATTGGTCTTGCATCTTTTACCATAACTGGAATGGCGACAGCAATATCCCTTGGTTATGACAAAAAATTTCTTTTAATTTTTGTAGGCTCAATTACTGGAGTTGGCGGCGGAATGCTTCGCGATGTCTTATCAGGCTCAATTCCCTTTATCTTTAGGGAACAAATTTATGCCGGTGCCTGCATACTTGGTGCCACAATTTTTATAATAGCAAGAAATTTTTGTAATTATCAAATTTCAATGGTTATATGCTTTTTTTCAGTTTTAATCATTAGACTTTTAGCTGTAAAGAAAAATTGGAATTTGCCGAGAATATCAAATTAGGAGGAAAAAATGGCAGTAGCAGAATTAACACTTATACCTATTGGAACAAAGACAACATCTGTTAGTAAATACATAGCAGGCGCTCTTGATTCAATTGGAGAAATTGAAGGACTAACTTATGAACTTAATGCAATGGGAACAACAATTGCTCATAAGGACTTAGAGGTTTTATATGATGTAATAAGAAGAATGCAAGAATCCGTCTTTGAAAATGGAGCAGATAGAGTTTACTCTGTTGTAAAAATTGACGATAGACGCGACAAAAATTACACTTTTAAAGATAAAATTACATCTGTTAATGAAAAGAGAAAAAATAAATAAAAAAAATTAAGCCTCATCAATGATGAGGCTTTTGATAAATTATTTTGAAAAAATTTTTGGAGGAGGAAATATGTACGAAGGATTTTTAACTGATGTCAAGGGAATAAAACTTGGCCACGCAGAAGATAAGCTCGCCCTAACTGGTACAAGTGTAATCTTGTGTGAAGAAGGATTTACTGCAGGAGTTGACGTGCGTGGTGCTGGACCTGGCACACGTGAAACTGATCTTTTAAGATCAGAAAATTTGGTTCAAAAGGTTCACGCAGTTTTTTTAACTGGTGGCTCTGCCTTTGGTCTTGATGTAGGCGGCGGCATTATGAAATTTTTGGAAGAAAAAAATGTAGGCTTTGATGTTGGTGTTGGAGTAGTTCCCATAGTTCCTGGTGCAGTTTTATTTGATCTTGCCGTTGGCGATTCTAAAGTTCGCCCTGATTTTAAAATGGGTTATACTGCAGCAAAAAATGCAAGAGAAAAAGATGAAAGCATGGGAAATCTAGGTGCAGGATCTGGCGCAAGTGTTGGTAAAATTTTGGGAAATGATTTTGCCATGAAGTCAGGCATAGGTCAATCTTCAGTAAAAGTAGGCGATCTCATTGTTTCTTCCATTGTGGCTTTAAATGCTCTTGGCGATATTTTTGATTATGAAAAGGGAAAAAGAATCGGCGGAGTTTATGATAGAAAAAATAAAAAATTTTTAGACACTTGTGCCCTTTACGAAAAGAGATTAAAGGACTATAATCAATTTAGCCCAGCCAATACTACAATTTCTCTTGTTGCAACAAATGCAAAGCTAACAAAGGCAAATTGTAATAAGATCTCACAAATGGCTCATGATGGTTACGCAAGATCAATTAATCCTGTGCACACTATGAACGATGGAGATACTATTTTTACACTTGCAAGTGGCGAAGTTGCAGCAGATATTAATTTAGTGGGAATACTTGCGGCAAAGACAATTTCTAGGTCTATTGCCAATGCAATTTATTCAGCAGAAGATTCAGGCGGGCTAGTAAGTTATAAAAGCATCAAATAGTATTGATGCATGAAGGGTATCTTTATGAACCCTATCTGGAGGTAAAAATGAATAAAAAAAATGATCGTAACAGAAAACTTGTAATAGCTGCTATGTTAGGTGCAATTACAGTTGTCCTAAGTCTAACACCCCTTGGACTAATTCCCCTTGGTGTTATCAATGCCACAACAATGCACATACCAGTAATAATTGGAGCTATAGCTGAAGGTCCTGTTGTTGGAGCAATGGTTGGACTAATATTTGGAGTTTCATCTCTTTTAAATGCAATTTTAAGAAATGCAAGTCCCGTTGCCTTTGTCTTCTATAATCCACTTATTTCTGTTGTGCCTAGAGTTTTAATTGGAATAACTTCTTATTACTCTTACACTGCAGTAAAAAAATTAGAAGACAAAAATTTGAGAAATCTTACAAAAGTTTTGTGGGGGCTTGTTTCACTTTTCTTGGCATATTTACTTTATAGAAATATTACAAATGGTGGCTCAACTTTAAATATTACTTTTGTAGTAATTCTTCTTCTACTTTGTCTTGGATTTTTAGTTTATTCCTTTAAGTCAAATGAAAAGGACTTTCCTATTGCCATAGGTGCCTTTGTTGGCTCAATGACTAACACAATTTTAGTTCTTGGAGGAATCTATTTAATATATGCCAAGAGATATGTAGAAGCTATGAATATACCAATGGAAAATGCAAAATCAGCAATCCTTGGAGTATCTGTAACATCAGGAATACCTGAAGCAATTTTATCTGTTATTATCACTACAGCAGTTATAAAAGCTTTAAAAGCAAGAAAGGGTTAATATGTTACTTGCAATTGATATAGAAAATAAAAATACCAATTTCGGCATCTTTGAAGGCGAAAAACTTGTCACAAATTTTTCTATAATGACTGACAAAAATAGGTCCACTGAAGAAATTAAACTCACTATTAAATTAATATTAAAGGATAAAAAAATAGATTTATCTGACATATCTGACATAATACTTTCAACAGTTGTACCTGAACTTAATTCAAGTTATGAAATTATTTCAAGAGAAATAATTGGCAAAAATCCCATAGTTATATCTGCTGGAGTAAAAACTGGTTTAAATATAAAATGCGAAAGCCCAAGAGAAGTTGGCACAGATAGAATTATAAGAGCAGTGGCAGCTACAGAAAGATTTAAAGAAAATATTATAATAATTTCTGCATCTTCAGTTACCACTATTGACTATATCAATGATAAAAAAGAATTTCTCGGCGGACTTATCCTTCCTGGCATAAGTCTTCTCCAAGATTCACTTGTTAGAGGATCTGGAAAACTTCCCCGTGTAGAAATAAAAAAGCCTGAAGATATTATTGGGAAAAATACAGAAAAGGCAATTCAAAGAGGAATTTATTTCGGATACAATAAAGCTGTTTTTGGAATAGTAGATGAAATAGTGAAATTCCACTCACTAAAAAAAGAAAATACAAAAATTTTAGTAACCGGATTAAAGGCTCATCTTCTTGCAAATGAAATTTATACTTTTGAAGAAGATCAGGTACTGGGAATTAAGGGTTTAAAAATAATATATGACTTAAACAAAAAAAAGGCTTCTTGATGAAGCCTTTTTTATTTGTCTTTTTATTAATTTTATAATAACTTATACATTTCAAAAAATTTTTCTAGAAGTTTATTAAATTTTCTATCTAGTTTGTGTTGTGCGTAGTTTGTGCGTTAAGTTTATTTATGTTTTAGGCTATGTGATTAATTATAAATAACATAAGATTTAATAACAAGTTAATTGTAGAAAATAGTGCTAACCAAATGTATTTCTTAGCACTATTTTTTAATAATAATTAATTTACTTTATCCTCCAATATTATATAAAGTATGTCTTCTAAAAATAACCTTTCTTCCATGAAATTTGGAAAATACTTTTCAATTACTTTCTTCATATTCCACCAATTTTTTACATTGTGATCCTCTCTATAAATTTTTATAGCCATAAGTATTTCTTTTATTTCATCATCATTAAATCTCTTTTTAAAATTATTATTCATTTTTTCACCTCCTAAATACCTCTACTATATATATAGAAAAATTCTTCAAAAGTTACTATGGTTTTTTTAATTTTATGTAATTTTTTATAACCAAATAAAAAAAGCCCAGAGATTTCTCCCCAGGCTTGATTGTCTTAAAAAGTTATAAAAAATTTTTATTACATCCAAAGTACATACATTGTACATACTTTTATAGTTACGCTCTTACAAAAATTTTTGACTTCTACAAGCCTGTAAATAACAAGCCTACAAAAGTTAAGGCTCTACAAGACCCATACAGGGCTTTTTATTTTTTCTTAATACCTTTATATGCCTTATTACTGTTGTTTTCAAAATTTTTATACTCTTTTTCACTGAGCAATCTCTTTGCAGCAGTTTTAAATTCTTCACTATAAGGCATCAAATTCCTATCAAGTAAATTTCTAAGTTTAACGGCATCTTTTTTTCTTCGCATATGTGCGTGCTGTCCGTATTTCCCGTTAACTCTTTTTACAAGCCAAGGCCTATCATAGCACCTAGGTTTATATCTTATGGAAAGTTTCATTTAATTTTATTTATTAATTTCTTCTTTCCAACGGTTTAACTCAAGGACACTCGCCCTTCTCATATCATCGAGATCCTTTTCTGTTACTTTAAATCCCTGTTCATTAAGTCTCATAAGCACATATTGCTTTTTAAGGTCACCTTGACCTGTACCCTTGTAAATTTGCTCAGCTGCTTTAACTGCGATATCCACTGCTTCCATTACATTGACAATTTTTTCTTTGCCGTATTTTTGTTTTAAAAGAGGCACCAAGACACCTGTAATTAGCACAGATACAACGGATAAAACTACATAAAAAATATTACTTGCATTCATTTCTATCCTCCATAGATTCTTTAAATTCCTTAATTAAGTCCTCTTTCATTTCCCAGTCTTTAAGATTTTTAAATTCAGTATGTTGCTTAAAAAATTGATGAACTCCAACAGCTGTGGCACCAAGAAAAACTCCTTGACCAATACTCATAAGAATCCACACAACAACTTGAATATTATTCATGGGATCCATTCGATTTGCAAGGCTTGTGACCAAGGCAATAGGAATACCTACAATGGATAAAATTGTAGGTATTAGACTATCACTTATTCTATTTGACTTCTTTAAAGCTTTCCCTATCACAACAAGGACAGGTATCATAAAGACCAGTTCAGGACTTAAATACTCCTTTAAACTAAAGACTAAGTCTTGCATCCTATCCCCTCAATTCAACAGTTTGCTTTTCTTGATTCCAAGCAACTTGTAAATTAAGAGCTTCTGCAAGGTCTCTTATAGATACATAATTAGTACCTTGGATATTCTTACCTCGCAAGTTAATCTCCTTGCCGTTATAATTAATTTTTACCTTGTCGGATTTTAATATTTGATCCATAACTTTATCAATCCTTTCCTTAAGTGCCTTTTCTTGCACAGGTACACCAACACTAGACTTTGACAAATCCAATTTTATTTTTATAGGTTCTTGAATATCCTTTAGAAACTTTTCCCAAAGATTTTTTGTAAAAAAAGTTCCAGGACATCTTTTCCTGGAAACATCATAGTGCCTACAAACATTTTTAATAGGTATATTAAATTTAACCCTGAGATTTTTTACTAGCTCTACTAAATTTTCATAAGCCTTTTGATAATCTCCATCTGAATTTATACAAAGTTCAATCCCAATTGAAGTACAATTTCTAACACCATTTAAAGCCCTACCATGACCTTGATTATCTCCACAGTGCCATGAAGAAAAACTATCTCCAATAATTTGCACTATCTCATGGTCATCTACAAAATAATGGGCACTTGCATTCCTATTTCCACCACCAAAAAACTTAAAGTGATTAAAGGCATTGGCTCCTCTTCCAGAATTACCAGTATCATGGATAACTAAAAATTGGACTTTCTTGCCTTTTCTACTGGAGTAATTGTAGTTTATAGGCATAAATCTAAAATTTACCATCTTACCACCCCTTAACTATCTTAGCTATCAAGCCAGTGACAATGGCAGTAATTACAATAGTAATTATTGTGTCCTTATACTTGTCAAAAGCCTTTTTAGGCTTATCAGTAAGTTCTATCAATGTCGCATTCATTGTCTTTAACTGTTCTTTTATAAAGTCTAAGTCTTTTTGAAAGAGCTTAATGTTTGTGTCTTGTATGGAATTATCATTTGCAAGTTTCTCTATCTTTACTCCGTGGTCTTTAAGTGTAGCTTCATGCCTCTCTGCAATTTTTTCCAGGAGTACTACTCGTTGTTCGTGGTCGTTACATTTTTCTTCATCAGTCATAGGCTTTTCTTCCTTTCTTTAGATTTTTTGTTTTGATATATAAATTAATTAGTTTTCATAGTAGCTATCGTCTATATATTGTATTAGTTTCAATTATTTCCCCTTTCTTTAGTCAACAAGTTCTAGAACAGGTCGCCAACCATGGTTAGAGATAACACGGGAGGGAACGTTGAAGTTCGAACTAGAAACATAAATGTGACCACGATACAAGCGGCAGCTTATGCTATTCCCATGTTCTTGGCACCAGGAATAAGAACCATCGCCTGCAGAACTACTTGTAAATAAGTCGTTGTCCGTGTATCCTACATTCCAATTTTCGGTAGGAGAATTGACATTTTTTGGATACTCCCAACTAGACGGTGCATTTTTATGAATAGGTAACATTAGTTTATTCCATTCAGAATTTTTACAAATATCACCCTGATAAGAACCAATATCATTTTGCTTCCCTTCAGTTTTTCCCTTCATAAGTCTTATCTTGTAAGTGTGGTTGCCTATTTTAATTATCCTATTTCCAAATACAGCACTTACTGCGTTAATATGGTCCCAAGAAATATAACTTCTAAAAGTTTTCTTCGCTACAAACTCAACTTTTCCCATATAGGCGAACTTTAGCCAACCAGCGTTAGAGTTTTGACTTTTTCCTGCAGTTAGACCTATCATTTTTGCTAACTCATCACCAGTAATAAGTTCACTAGTTGGCACTTCACCATAAAATCCAGCTTCTTCATTTCCACCAATTAACTTAGTAGGTCCAGGCACTGTGTTTGCTTCCCACAGCACCCCCCCCTCACTCATGATTCGCTTAATTTCAGCATTCCCAAGCATTACTCTTTTTGTATTTTTATCAATTAACATACTTCACCTACTTAACGACTCTAAATTGTAAATTTAATACTTTTTCAATTTTATCTTCTTTATACTTAGATGGGAAATCTGTATTTTTCAGGTAAAGTTCCTCAAACTTATACACAGGCTCATCAAACACCATACAAAATATTTCAGTTTTCTTATCGTAACTACTTTTTGATGAAACGTAGCTACCTTTCTTGTTATAGAAGTCAAAAAATTCTATGCTAATATCCCCAGTGGAGTAATATTCTCCAACTTCTGCAAGATAGCCAGCTTTATCTATTTTAAATTCAACAGCTTTCATAGGGCAATAATCGTTTAATTGGTGTTGAAAATATATTAATCTCCAATTATCTATAAAAACTGGTCCTTTAACGGGAATCCAAGGGTTTTCTTTCTTCCACCAAACTTCATTGTTCGACATAACCCTTTGAGTATCAGCACCTACTATTTTTATATCCTTAACATTTTTAGTATCCATAACATCAAGCCTTTATAAAGTAAATCTTACTAGCATCATTCTTTTGAGATGTTGATAGAGCATTATATTCAGCTTCAGTAAGTATTACTTGTTCCTTCAAGTTGTTTAGCTTCTTTTTATCACTTGCACTCATAAGACCGCTACTTGATGTACTTGCTTCAGGATAAGTTGTGTCAGTGTATTTTGCATTAGATGGTATTTCATCAAGCTTTCTCTTGTCTGAATCTGTATAGTCATTTGTAGAAAACTTATACCACTTACCCCAAGTCGAAGACCCTCTTCTTTGCCTAAAGTATGGAGTAGAGTCAGAATTATCTCTTACTGCAATTTGAAACATGTAATTGGTCCTATGTTGAGTAGATGAATCAGTTGGCAAGACTATAAGGGTATATTTACCGGACCCATTAGGACAATTTGAGGAAAAAGAGCCATTATATATTCCTTGTTTACTAACATTATTAAAGTCAGAACTTGGAGGATTAGACATTGTTAGTTCTTCAAGGGTAGCCTTGAAATCATTGGTAAAATCATTAGAGGATAGACTTTTTCCAGATACCACATCAACCTTTTTGTTTAAATCACTTTTATCTGCCTTGTTAGAAAGGCTTTGTGTTAAGTCATCTTTCTTAACATAGGCAGCAGCTATATCATCAATTACAACCTTGTTTGCAATATCTTTTTTCTGCTCATCTGTGAGTTTTTCAAAAGTTAAAGGATCTCCCTTTGCCCCCTGTGGTCCTGTTTGCCCAATCGGTCCAACATCTCCTCTATCTCCCTTAAGTCCTTGAGGTCCTCTTTCTCCTTGGTCTCCCTTAAATCCTTGAGGTCCTCTTTCTCCTTGGTCTCCCTTGATGCCTTGTGGTCCTCTAGGCCCTTGTTCTCCTTGTGGTCCAGTGTCGCCCTTAGGTCCTTTAATCCTACCAACATTTACAAAGACACCATCTTTTGCAATGTGAAGGTCTCCTTGGACCATATAGCCTACACCATCTTTAGGATTTTTAGGTAAAGAGGCTTCGCTATCTACAGTGCCACTAATAGTTAAACTTGTACCAGTATCGCCTTTTTCTCCCTTATCCCCCTTTGGTCCTTGCGGTCCTCGGTTCATATAGGGTAATTCTTTGTAAACTGTCTTGCCATTTCCCATCTTCATAAGCTGAGTGTCGGCTTCTAGTGCAATTTCGCCTTCATATAAAATTAAGTCAGAGCTTATTAACTCTGACCTAGTTCCTTCTTGAAAGGTAAATCTACCAATTCTTACAATTTTCATAGTTACTCACCTTTTGTAAGTTCATCAATTACTGCTTGGACTGCTTCCTTAAGGCCAAAAAATGTTGGCACTTGGTCTATAGTGTAAACACCAGTCATCACAAGGCTTACCCATACTTTAGTTAGTCCACTATTTTTAGTAAATTTAAGCATTATTTATCTCCTTTCTCAATAATTTCTGTTACAACTTCTTTCAAGTTATAAAGCTTTGGCACTTCTTCTAACTTGCGATATCCATTCTTAATTAGGTTAACCCACACCCTTACAAGTCCACTGTCTTTTGTAAATTTCATTAGTTAGTACCTCCCATTCCTGCACCAATAAGCATAGTTATTTCTGCCATGGCTTGCGAAAAGTCCTTTGCAATTTCCCCCAGTGCCAAAGAAAGGTCTCCAACTGATTGTTCAGTGAGACCCTTATTTGCTTCTTGCACCTTTAAAACATAAGCTAATTGCTCTTTTGTGCTTCCGCTTGATTCAAGCTTTCTTTCCTCTTGGATTTCTTTAACGCTTCTTGGATTGTAAATTACCATTATTCAAAAGCACCTCCTGCAGTCGCTATATAGGATATTGCAGTAGCATTATTTTTATTAATTGTCATCTTAACTGCAATTCCCCACTTATTAGCCTTTTTAGTTTGGTTTGTAAAGTTAAAAGTCTTACCTACTTTAACTGTACTTGTGGCATCCTCCCAAGTTGGGTTAGCGTCAAAACCATTATTACAAATTTCAATTTTCCCTTCTGCTCCAACTGCCACCCTCCACACTGGATTAAAATAAAACTTCTTAGCAGCTGCATCAGTTTCTATAGGTTTGGCACTCATAACGACAAGTCTTTTTGGATCTCGTGTAAAATTAATTAACCTTACAACCTTTTCACTTTTCTTATCAGTAGCAAGAATCTTAAGAGTGTGTTTGCCAGGTTTTAATTTTAAAAAGTCTAAGTCTTTAATTTCAACTTTATAAGTCTTACCTGCTTCAACTTTTACTTCTTTTTGGATGTATGTCTCATCAATAATTACATCAACATAAATATCATCATCTTCTGTATCAGTAACTGAGTAAGAATAAGATAAACCCTTATCCACAATACCTAAATCCCTATCATTACCACTGATCATTGGTGGTAAATTAGTCTTTTTGAAGGTATATCTTCTATAAGATACACCACCCTTTGTGTCAGTAGCTTCAATTTCTATAGTATTAATTTTACCTATCTCAAATGCCAATATTTTCTCTTGTGTGATGTTAAGGTATAAATCAGTGTTTTTACTAGCATTATTGAGGTTTCTAAGGACTTTACCATTTACTTTTTCAACCACATTTACAATGTCATTATCAACATCAGATACTTGGTAAGTCACAGTGAAAGCAGTGTTTTTTTCCCCAAGGTCTTTGTCACTTCCACTAATAAGAGGAGCATTATTTATCTTAGTCCACCTATAAGTTCTTGTAGCACTAGCACCTTGGGAGTCAATAGCTTTAATTGTTATAGTATGGTCTCCCAGTTCGTAGCTTTCAACATTGATATCAAGATAATTCTTAACACCTAGTTTAATTTCATTTATGACTTTAGGTTCTCTTTTATCTTCTTGAATTTCAACCCTTACAACATCATTTAAGTCGTTGTCAGTAACTATATAATCAAGTCTAAAATTAGATGACTTGTTTCCCAAAAATCCATCAGCACCAGATATTGTTGGGGCTTCATTCGCTATGCCTTCATAGGTATACCAACAATTTCCACTTTGTCCGTCATTAGGATAAGCGTTTCGATTTTCTGATTTAACTGTGTCTATTTTTGAGCCCCTTGACCAGTGAGAAAATTCGCTTTTATATTCTAGTTTATACCAACTGCCACTTAAAGTGATGTTAGAAGCAGTTGTGTGGTTAATCCCACTTACTACAAAAACCTCATTTCTGTGGAAGTTAATAATATCTCCACTTGTTAAATCTCCCCATTTTTTTGAACCACTAGGAAATAATGATGCGATTTCCTCCTTTGAATTTGAGGTAGTCGTATTTGCATAATTAGATGTATCAGCTAGAACTTGTTTTGTTCGATAATTACCTTTTAAATCATATTTTCCCCATTTATACATCATGGTCAAATCACACCCCTTCCATTGGCTTCATCATACCAACCTTCAACCACTACTAGACCATTAATAGGGTCTTCGCAAGATAAAACAAAAGTATTGAAAGGCATGTTGTTTTGATTTTGACCTAATAGAGTACTTACTAAAACACTAAGTTTTCTAAGTTCCGATTCCATCTCAAAAATCTTTAAAAAGAGCTTGAAGATGGCAAAGTCCATATTACCTAGGTTCTTCTCATTAATAGGCTTGCCCTTTTGAAAGATTTCCCCATCATCTCTTTCGTGTCTTACAGACTTACTCCCATCTGGAAATTCAGCAACCACAGTTTCTTTTTTGACATCAGCAGTTTGTGCTATATGGTCAAGCCAGTCAACTGGAGTGTAAGAAAAATCACTTAGGATTTCCTTTTTTTCCTCATCATTTAAATCCCTTTTTCCAAGGATCTCATTATATTTATGATATTTTCTTAAATCTATCATTCAGTCCTCCCAGTAACCTTAAAAATATCAATAGGCTTTTCAATCTCTTCTTCCAAGACATTAATATAAAAAGAAGATACAACAGAGTAAGTATCATTCTTTTCAATGTTAGTATCCTTGGAAATTATCACTTCGCCCTTAGCATTTTTAAGATTAATATTCGTAATTAAACCATCAACATCAGCAGTATTTGTGTAAATCTTAAGTAAGTTGCCATCAATTTCAGATTTCATAATTGGAATGTCATGTGGCTTATTCTCAATTATTGCCTCAGCACTAGCAACTTGACTCTCAACAAATTCTGCAACTTGTCTAATTAATAATTTACTTAGCAATCCCTATCACTCCTTATCTTTAAACTCGTATATATCCTTACTTGAAAAGTCTTGGATAAAAATAGTCTCATCAATTAAGTCCTCAAACTCAATGCCAGTAGGAAGTTCATCACTAGGCAAAGCATAATAATTCTTAGAATTATAGTTTTCAGTCCTAATCCTAAGATTAAATACCCTATTATCTGCCTTAATTTCCCAAGGAATATCCCCACATTTTTCCTCTCCACAAAGATATTGAGGGTTCACATAGTCGCCATATTGAGTTCTAAGCACTAGACTAGATACAAAACCATATTTAATTGAAATCCCTAGATTTGCAGGAATAATTTCTCTAAGCTCTTTGTATATCCCATAGTCTTTAAATTTATTGTTAATTAGTAGCTCAACTTCAAGTTCGTACTCATTATATATGAGCTTCATCCTGTAGTTAGTTTTACCTAGTAACACATCTAGCATTGCCCTCATGCTTCTATCGGTATATCTAATTTGTTTGTTCCACAAGAAAAAGACTTCTCTTCTTCTTTCGTCAAGAGTTTTCTTGCCAGGATCTATGCCTAGTATCTTTTCATACCTACTAAGTCCATCACCTGTAGCAGTTAATATAAACCTATCAAAGAAAGTCTTTAAGACCCTGTAAGAGGCAATATCAAACTCTAGATTTTCACTTTCGCACCTTATTCTCCAGTCAATAGACTTTGCTTCTGTTTCATAATCGTTATACTTTGCAAGGTCGACATTTCTCTTTAGTTGAATTTTCTTGCCTGAAAAATCTATCCCATCTAAGTCAAAAACATAAGACTTCTCTAAGTAATTACTTGCCATTGACATCACCTAGTACTGGTATGCTTTCTCCATCTACTTCATAGTTCCTGGCAAGCCCATTGATTTTAGAAGAGTTAATGTCAAGCACACCTTCTATATCTAATAGCCTTGTTTCTATTCTCCTAAGCCTTAGGATTGACTTTTCATAGTTTTGCCATTCTCTTCTTAGGTCTTTGAAGTATAGCTCTAGGGTAGCCTTGACTTCGTCAGCAACCTTATCCCAGTTAAAGCCCTCTTTATATAGGAGCTCGAAGCTAAAGTTAATTTTATCTTCCTTGACTCCTCTTACTGTCACAGTATGACCAATAGGAGCAATACCTATGCCTTTTCCATGATTAGTCACAGGATCTATAATAGTTTGGACCTTGTCTATTAACTCTTGCTTTGGCACCATATAATTTGCATCAGAAAAAACAATTAAAACAGTGCCTCCACCTTGCCATATTGGATAGACCTTAACACCACCAACACCATCAATGGCATGGACTTTATCTAAGTAGTCATCAATATTGCCACCATAGGCATTTGACATAATGTTTCTGTAGTATCTATTTCTAAATTCTTCAGTGTCTTCTTCCTCTTCTCCAGGCTTTATAACCCCTACAATAAAGGCACTCTTTAAGTCCTTTATATGGTCCACTGGAATTAATTTCCCATAAGGCACATTGCCTATTGCACCATACTTATTACATACCAGTTCGTAGTAGTATTTTTCATTTTGATTTTCAATGAATTTTTTAACTGTAAAGTTCAAATCGTCAAAATTAAATGTCTTTCCAATGTCAACTTCGACATTAAACTCACCCTTTACAATTGCTTGACTTGCAGGATATGGAGACATGCCCCTGTCATAAGCAAGTCTAATTAGGCCCTCTCTATCGGCAGTATCTCCAAAGACATTCTTTAAGATATAGTCAAGCTCCATATACATGATTTCAAGTTCTATTGCTGCAGGAGCAAGAGCATCATAAATTATAGAGCCTTCCCTTTTATCAAATTTATCAGGGATCCTTGAGAGCATTCTTTCCAAAATAAAAGAAGCAGTGTACTCACCAAAAACTGGCTCGTAAGCTTTCTGCTTCCATTCCCCTATAAATCCATAGCCTTTAACTTTTACATCACTCATTATCAGTCACCCCCTATTCCCTTGTCGTAGTCAAACTTCCATGTATTATAGATTTCTATGTCGCCATAAACAGAGTCCACAGTAAAAGAGATACTGAGTTCATCTCTTGGAGATTTATCCCTGTGATAATAAAAGTCGTAGACCTTTAAAACTCTGTCGTCTCTTATTAGGCACTCTTCAATTCTTCTAATAACTTCTATATAAACAAAGTGCTTAGGCTGTCCGAAAAGGTCTTTAAGAGGCATACCAAAGTTAGGATAAATGATGTGATCCCCAAATTCTGTGTTAAGCTGCTTATATATCATCTGCTTTAAGGCTTCCTTGTCATCTATATGTCCGTAAATTCTCATAGAGTTGACATGCATCCTATGGGTAAAAGTAGGTGCTATCTCCACATTTACTCCATCCATGAGCATATCGTTAAAATTATCTTGTTGTGGTATCAATCTTTCACCTTCTTTATGCCAAAGTCATGCCTGCAGTCAATTATTTCTCCATGAGTAACCACTACATCATGACCACAAGAGCAAGTACCATGCAAAGTTGCCTTTTCAAGGTAACCTTCCCAGTGATAAGACCTGCCATTGGACCCTTGAGGATAGCTTGACTCATAGAGATAATAAAAGACCTGCATCTCATGATTTCCAGAAAATACAAAAAAGTGACCAATTTCTTCTTCAGTAAACTTCCTATACTTAGGCACTACTAAAAAGTTCTCATACATTTCTATCCCGTCATCTCTTACAAACTTAAGAGGAGATATGCTTTCTAGTTTTGCATGAAAAACTGTAGCAAAGCTTTGAGTTCCCATGTATTCTGAAACAATATTAGTTAAAACATTTTTTAGTCTTTCAGGATTATATTCCTTTTTAGCTTTCTGTTCTTTGCCTTGAGCCATTAACTGTCACCCCTAATTCTATAAAATCTATTAAACCTATTGCCAAGAGTTGAGTATCCTAGAGGAGTGCCAACTTTGTGAGCACCAAGAGTTTTACCTCCTCCAACATACATTTCCATGTGGCCTTTCTTCCAACAAACATCTCCTGGCTGTAGTTGATTCTTGTTGATTTCCATAAAGTGTTTATCTGATGCAATTGTGCTTGTAGTTAGGTTATATCCATTTGTAGGTAGTAGACCTACACTTTGATAAGCCCTCATTACTGCAGATGAGCAGTCAAACTTACCTGGACTCATTCTTTGAGCCTGGCTATATGGAGCACCAATATTGGCTTGTAGGAATTTAATGGCACCAGAAGCACCCTTGCCACCACCAAAGCCACCACCAAAACCAAGTCCTTCACTATTTTTACTGCCCATAGATGGAGGACTAATTCCAGGACTAATGTCCTTGTTGTAAACTTCCATATCCATAAAATGATGTTCCTCTTGGAATTTATGAGTCACAGAAGCCACCATCATATAGCCTTTAATGTCAATGTCACCAATTGCAGGCATATCTACTGGCACCAGGCTTCCTGCTCTTACATCAGTTCTTCCAACAATGTTTTTTAACTTTAATCTCCTGTGCTTCTTATTTAAAAGTTTTAAGAGTTCCTTGGCCTTGCCCTCAATATCTTCTTCATTGTTTGTTTGATCGAAGTATTGTAATATCCCCCATTTAGCAATGCTGTCTTTATCCTCAGCAGATGCACTCTTAACCTCTCTTTTATCGTCATCTAAAAGTTTGAGATAAACCCTGTTATAAACACCTTCTGAAATTGAAGTTGCATAGTCAAAGTCAAGTGTGCAGTCATAGTCAATTACATCTTTGCATTTCATATTTTGTATGTCCTTAAGACAAATCTTGCCACCCTTGTCAAAAAGCACATAAATCTTATTAGTGTTTGCAGTAGTGAGATCACTTGCAAACTTAAGCATCTGATAATACTCCTGATTGATTTCTGCCCTTGCAGGGATTTTAAAGCCAGTGTCTTCTATGTCACCCACTGTTAGGTGTCTATCTGCACAGATATTTTTTAAAAGTTCAGAATAGGACCAGTTTTTATACTGGAGCGTTGACTTATTTTTTAAATATCTTATTTGATCGTAGCAGGTAGTCTTTATAATTTGCTCTCCAGTCCTTGATTTCTCAAAGACATAGCCATAAAAAAAGAGTTCATCATCAACATAAAAGGCAACTGTATTACCTTCTTGATAGTCTAAATTCTCATCTTTTACAATGTTACAAATTAATTTTCCAGGACTGCCCTCTCTCGACCAAGTCACAGTGAGTTCACCTTCTACACTAGGAAATTGCAAATTGCCTAATTGTTTATTCTCAATAACTAATTTATACTTAGCCATTTGCATCACCTGAAAAGATACTTCATAGCTGCATCTTTTACACCCTTAAGCATAGTAGCAGAACCACTTATCAAAGGCTTTTGTGCAATTTTCCCTATTACTGACATACAAGATAGGCCTTTATCGACTGCATCAGAGGTGACTTTGATACCTCCTCCGCCGCATTCGTCAGCCTTGGTATTAACTACCTTGGTCTTAAGAGGTATATATTGTTTTAACTTTATACTAACAACTAAGTCAGGACCATTTTTCACATCTTCCTTGATGACATATTCTTCAAGAGTAACCTTCTTATTTATTGAGTTGTTTAATCCCGATTCATATGGTGTCCTTATAATAATAAACTGGAAGGACTTTTTATTTTTCTTCAAGTCCTCTAGTTTATTTAAGACTGTTATTGGTGGCACAAAGCTTTTAACTGCAGGGTAATTCTCACTTGGTAAAGTACAGTCAAAGTCAAATTCTGTAAGCTTAGGCTTCTTTAAGAGGTTTAATTCCTCGCCATTTAAAAGAGTGACAATTTTGTTTTTATTGCCAATCTTCGTGTCTATGGACCCAGGAGTAATAGGCAATAAAAGTCCGTCAATATAAAAGTCATATCCCTTACTCATAAGCTACCGCTCCTCCCATAGTCGCATTAACTGCCTCAGATAGGTTATCAGTCAAATTATCCATCCATCCGTCTAAGTCCGCAGTTTCGTGCACATCACCAAAGTTATTATTAGCAATAACCTCTATCTTATCAAAGCTAAAGTTTTGAATTGCCCTCATTTCTGCTAGATCTTTAAGATAGGATATATCGTCATTTTTAACTTCAATACCATCCTTAAGCTTTTCAGTATTCTTCTTAGTGCCCTTGGCAGCATCTTTTCCTGCCTTAACATCTTTTGCAATATCTGGTATACCTGAATAAGCAGGTATATCAAACTTTTTATTAAAGTTTGCTTTTTCTGCACTAGCCTTTTTCTTTTCAGATTGTAGCTTTGTGATTTCTTTTTCTCTTACAAACTTTTCCTTGTCATATTTAATTTCTTGCTTTTTGATGTGGTCATCTCTAGTAGCCTTGTCAGTCTTAACCTTATTTTCTGCAGCTTGAGCTGCCTCGTCTCTTTGCCTCTTGTTTTCTGCAGCTTGAGCCTTGGCTCCTGCTACAATAGAGACCTTGTCTATAGTGTCAATACTTACTCCAGGTATTTCATTTACAAGTTTTATAAGTCTATTAATACCTGCAATTACACCATTTAAAAAGTTTTCAACAATGATTAAGCCTTGGATTTTCATAGCATCTAATGCATTGAGGACACCATTTTTAACCCTTAAAATGCCAACTCTAAACATGCCCCATTGAGCAATTATTACACTTAGGGATTGCTTAGTGTGTATAACAAAGCTTGCCATAAGGTTCTTAATTCCATTTACCATGATTAAATAAGCTACATGTACTCCACCGACAGAATTTATCCATCTAACGAATAAAGCGATTAAAACTCCTACTGCTGCAAGAATTAAGTAAATAGGATTTGCACTTAGGACTGTGTTTAAAGCCATGGTCTTAATTGTAAGAGCAACTGTTGCCAATTCAAGTCCACCAAAGGCACCTGCTAAGGCCCAGATTACAGGCTCTACAACTCCCCAATGGTCAGCTAAAAAGTTACCAAAGTTAACTGCTTTTTCTGTGACACTTACAATTACATTTGCAAGGACCCCTATTGCATTTGATGCCCTGTCAACAAATACCTTGAATTTATCAGAATTTGCAAAGTCATTTAACCTATTAAGTGCAGGCTCTATGTTTTTTATAAACTTATTTTTCATAGATGTTGCAATTTGTCCAAAGGTCATAGGCATTTTTTCAAATTGTGTGTTGATGTCATCAGTAGCACCTAAGAGTGCATTTTTAATTACATCAGCGGACAATTGTCCTTCTTCTGCCAACTTTCTTATTCTTCCTATAGGTTCTCCCATATAATCCGATACAATTTGCAGAAGTTGAGGAGTATTTGCCATTACTGCGTTCAAGTCTTGACCCCTTAAAACTCCAGAAGCCATAGCTTGAGTTAAGTTATACATTACAGATTCCATACCCTGTGCAGAAGTACCTGAAATTGTAAATAACTTATTCAGATTTTCAGCAAAGGCTATTGTCTCTTTATTACTACTAAAGGCAGCCTTAGCCTGTGCACCTAGCTTAGATACAATGTCTAAAGTTGTTTTATATTCCCCTCTTGCTCTTTGTGCACTTTCATATACCATGTTTTGCAACTCTACAGTCGTTTGTTGACCATCATTAATTGCATTAAGCCTTGCCTTTATTTGTGTCATCTCATCAGATAGCCCCACAAAAGCCTTTATACTCCTAAAAGAGGCATAGGTTATCAAAGCTTTTTTTAACATGCCAGTTAATTTACTTGCAGCTTCAGAACCACCTTCAAGTTTCTTGTTAAAACTTTCTTGTTCTGTTGCTGCTGCTTGTATAGATGCTTGAGCTTCTCTCAACTTGTCTTTGGCAGCATTTAGTGTAGTGGGATCAAAAGCCTTTTTATTTGCCCCCTCTACCTTATATGCGGCACTTACCACCATGTTCATGCTGTCAACAATGTTGTTTAAGACTCCAGTCATCTGATTTTTTAAAATTATTGTGCTTGATAAAACTCCCATATACACCTCCTAATTTGGCTTAGTATCTTTTGCATACTGTTCAAGCATAGCAACATACATTGCTTGCGTAGGCTCGTCAAACTTGATGAATTCTTCTGGTCTAACCTGGAACTTGCTGCATACAAAAACATAATAAGCAAGGGAGGTTTCTAAGTCCTCCCTGATTAGTTTTTTACTTCAGTTTTTAAGTCCTCAAATGTCTTATTAAGACCATTGATTTCCAAGCATTTTTCAAGTAGCTTGTTAAATTCTGCAGAATTAAGCATCTTATTTAAAAGTTGCCCAGGATCCATAACCCCATAAGAATCTTGTAACTCCTTATCCCTTAAGTTTGGATATACAACAGTTTCAGCAACAACATTTTTAAAATATGTGCTTGTCTTAAAGTCGCTTTGTCTTCCATTCATGACAGTAGCCCTATCAGAAGCTAGTAGGGCATTGTCTGGAGACATTGCCCTTAACTTCCAAGCTACAGCACCCTTATCATCTTTAAATCTATCAGATACTACAAATTCTACTTCCTCAAAAGGATTCGCAACATTATCCTTTAAAAACGCAGTTAAACTCATTGATTCATTCCCTCCAATACTAGGAATTCTTCAGCCATTTCGACATCTTCGAATGTGCCGCTTAAATCCTCATCAAGATATTCCTTGGTTACATCAAGCTTTGCCATAACACTTCCATCAATGTTACAGTCTCTAAAAATCATTGTGTGTCTTCCTGCATTAGAGTTTGCATCATCATTAGTGATTTGGATGTCAAAGTAGATGTCTTTGTGGTCTTTGATATAAACCATCATTAATTTTCTTAACACATCAGTGTTGTAATATAACTTTGCCTTCCATTTACCTTTGGCATAGTTACTTCTATTTCCAGCCATTCTTGTACCTAATCTAGGTATTTCAACTTTGCCCTTTTCTAGGGTAAATTCACAGTCTATAAGTTGGAATAGTAAATATCTACTGCCTTCAATAGTTGCATAAGCAGCACCTTCAGCACCATGGATTGGCTCTCTAGCGTGCATTATAGGTTGATTATAATCTGCCATTTTCTCACTCCTTTATATTAAAAAAGGAACCCTTCCCGAGTTCCCAAAGTTTATTATCTTACCCAGATTGTCATATAAAGTTTTTGCATTGCCATTACTGGTAGCAAGTAGTCTTTAACAACAACTGCATCCTTTGCATAACCTTTTTCTACTGTAGTGTCCTTTGGATCATAGTCCTCAATAGCACCAAGTTCAGTTAGTGTGTTTGCGTGTCTAACAAGTTCGTTCCAGAAAGCAATTCTACCATCTTCGTTGTTTTGTACCTTACCTAGGTATCTCTTATTGAAGATGATTGAAATATCCTTTGCCCTTTGGTCTAGTACCCTCATTACTTGGTTCTTTGAGAAGTCCTCATTCTTGTAAAGAGTAAATTCTGTAAATGAGTTAATGTCTTCAAGGACTCTAACTTCTTCGTTCTTTTCGTAGAAGAAGAAATATCCCTTGATGATAGCTTCTTTAGCATCTCTAGTCTTAAACTTAGTAAAGACTTTGTAATCACCATCATAAAGCTTGTTTGTAATGCTTTTATTTACATCAGCACCTGCTTCTTGACCAGTAACCCAGTAAACAAGAGCTGCTTCATTTTCATCATCAAGGGCTTTGTTTTTAACATTAATTGTTCCCTCGTAATTTGCCTTAGTCGGATCCATGTTGTAAATTACAGCTTGGAACTTAACCCCCTCGTCATCTCTCATACGCTTTGTAAATTGATGGTATAAGCTTTTAATTGTCTCATCAGTTCCTGCATAGCCTATACAGTTGAAGTCGTATTTTTCAATGATTTCTAGGAAGTTAGAGTGTGATTGTCCTGTAACTGTGCCATTAGCACCACCTGCTAGTTTAACTCCTGCAGATAAAGTTAAAGCATCCCCACTTGCCTTAAAGTCAACAAATTTATTGTCTTCAAGTTCTGTAGCTTTCTTTACAACTTGCTCATCAACTCTTGTTCCGTTAACTCTTGTAGTAACTACAAAAGCACCTTCTGTGTCAATGTCATTTTCACATGAAATCATTATTTCATTTCCAACAATACCTTCATACTTTGCAGTGATCTTTAAAGTTTCTCCTAAGCTTCCTTCTGCCTTTTTGCCACCGCTATCATTTAATCTGTAAAGATATACTACTTTGGCACCCCTCATAATCTCCCTCAAAGGTTTAATTTTATCATGAGTATAAGAGTAGCCTAATATAGCTAATGATTCAGTTTGCAAATCTGCAGGCTCAAGAGTTATTATTTCCCCAGTTTTACCCCAGTCAAGAGGCATACCAATTGCTGCATATCCCCTATCTGAAAATAAGTTGCTTGCCCTTGGCACACTTACATAGTTAATGTAAGAGCCTGGTAATATTTTATTCTGTACTAAAAAAGTACCTCCACCTAGTGCACCATATGCCATAAATTAATCCTCCTCATTAGTGAACTTCTCTTTTGTTGAAGTCGTCTACAATTTTTTCAACTTCATCAAGAGTGTATTCCTTATCTTCAAGTAGCACTGCCAACACATCTCTATTCCATCTAAGTTTGTCAGCACTTAAAATTACAGATTTTGTGTACTTTGCCACTTGTGTATCTTTAACTTCTTTATCTTTCATCAATGGTCATCTCCTTGGTTCTCATTAAATCTTCAGCTTCTTCTTCGTATCTTTCCTTATCTTGCTCGTATCTATCCTTATAGCCCTTTGGTTTCCACATCTTACCCTTGTTTTTATCTACATACCTTTCATCTCTTGGATTCATGGCAGGATAAATCTTAAGTGGCTTCCTTTGCCTTGGTGGAGTCTTCCACATACCAGGATTGATTTTTGTAGTGTCCTTGATATATGGTTCTTCCGTTGTGTAATGCACAATTTTATTTGTTGCCATCATTGGATCAGGTAAAATTGGAAACTTGCCAATGTAGTCATAATTGACATCAAGTTGTAAGTTATCATCTTCTGTCCTTACGCTCATGCCATAGCCATAGATACCACTGTCCTTTTCTCTATCAATACTTATGTTTCGCATTCCCAAGAGCAGTCTTTCTTTTATGGACTGAAAGACAAAGGCATCTTCACACTGGCTTAAGTAGACCACATTTACAAGATTTTTAAACTGGTATCTCTCGCTCATTAGCTTAAGCATGTCAGTATTTACCATAGTAATAAAAAAGCAAGGTTCGATTAAGCCTTGGTCGGCATTATTTACATAGATATTAGTGTCGGGAAAGAGTTCAGCAAGCCTATCAACAATTCCTTGCAGTAAGTTAATCATAATTTGCTAAAAGCCTCCTCTAAGTGTCTATCTACTATGCTTTCAATTACAGCTTCAATTTGTCTTTCAGATATAGTCAGCATAAATTTACCTGGCACCCAGTTTTTGTGGTCTATAGTCCTATGACCAAATTCCACATAATCAGCATAATCTGCGTTGTTGTATAGAGTTACTTGATAGCTATCTCCATCTTTTTTGACATCTGTTATCCTCCAAGCCCTTCTCAAGTTGCCTGTATCTACTGGAGTTAACTTCTTTGCCATCCTCATTTCCCTAGCAACACATTCCTCTAGGGCTTCTTGTATTATGCTGTCGACTATGCCCCCTAATCCCTTTAACTGGTCCTTGAAATCTTTAAGGCTACTTACATCAAAAGTTACACTCACTATAACCACCTCAAAAACTCAGTGCAGGAGTACTCATTGTGACTTGCATAAGATTTTTTATTGGCGTTAGTAATAGTGAAAGTATAGCCATTTTGCTTGACTGTTATTTTTGAGTTTGCCTTTATATCAATTTCAGGACCTGTAAAGAGAGTCATTTGGTTTTCATCTGCCATAACCTTGTCTTCTTTTAAGACTTGAGCATTAGAAAAAGACAGCCTACAAGGTATATCCTCATAAACTGTCTTCTCCTTAAGACCACTAACCTTTGTACCTGGATCTCTTGATGTCTCTCTTACAACTGCGGTCAAAAGACCAGTGTATAAACTTTCAATTGCCTTTCTATAAGCAGCTACCACTCTATCTTTCTGCATGTAATCGCCTCTTTCTGCCAGGAGCTTTTAAGTGAACCTATCCAGTTAAGTAGCTTGGCTTCGCTCATGTCATTTATGCTTTTATCGCCTTCTAGTTCTACTGATGTATCTCCAACTTGCACCCTTCCTGCAATTTCTGCAAAGTCAAAGGACTTAGGAAGCTTGCCATTTTGATACATAGTTTCTAAAAAGCTACCTAGTATCATTTCATAAAGCAGATAGTAAATTCTTTCAGGGATAAATACTATGTTGCAGAAGTTTTTAAGCCTCATGTGTTCCTTAACTGCTATCATTTTTAGACTAGGGTCCATCTCCTCAAAGCCTGCTGCCTTCAAAGCTACTAAAATATCATCTGCATAGATACTTGCAAAGAATTCATCCATAGGCACTAAGTCCTTAAACATATTCCACCTACTTTAACAGTTCAATTAATTCAGCTTTTTTTGTAGCTCCGCTTCTGTCGATTCCCTTTTCATCACATAGTTTTTCAAGTTCATCAACTTTTAAATTTTCAAGGTTTGATACTTTGTCAATCTTAATTCCCTTTTCTACTGCCTTTTCTCCACCTACAATTTCAGCTCCAAGTTCTTGAAGTTCTATAATTTTATCTGGATTGTCAGTAGTGTAATAAAGATTGTCTAATTTAAGTCTCATATTCCACCTCTTAAGCGTTAGTACATACAAAGATTTGATTTTCTTTTTGTTTCTTAATCCATAGATCGTGGTATTTTCTAAAGTCAATCTTCCAAGCATCAGCTTTTTGGTTAACATCAGGAGTAAACACTCTTAGCTTGTCAGTCTTATTGATTGCAATTGGCACATTTGCAGGAGTGATAATCCAGTTAATGTCCTTTGCTTCAGCAGCTGCCTTTAATCCACCTGCTTCTTGGCCGCTTGTCTTACCATCTTGTACATCATAAGCAGTCTTAAGTCTTGCTGATGGAGCAATTCTAATTGGGCACTCATCAAGAGCCTTAACCTTAAAGTTTAAAGTACCTTGTTTAAAGTCTGCCACGTTGATAGACTTACCAATCTTTGTAGACCCTTCAATAAGAGCTCTAGTTATAGAAGACATTGTAAGTACTAGAGGCACGTCTTCTCCTACTATATCTTGTACTGCTCTTATATGTTCTCTGATTTTATCTAGTGCATTATCTGCAGTTAAAGCAATAGCTTCTGTTTGTCCTGCTGCCTTTGCAATAGCTGCAATTTTTGAGTATCTGTAAGCATCAATTTCTGGGATAACTTGTTCAGTTTGGAAAACCTTAATTAAGTTAGCAGAAGTTGCAACGAATCCAGTTTCGTCTACATCCATTGCATCTAGTTGGAAAGTTCTACCCCTATCTTGAGTCATCTTATAAGTATCAAACTTTAAAGTAACTCCGCCTTGTACAAATCCGTTATCTCTATCATAGTTAGCTAATCCAACAGTTGACATTGTAGGGATTTTTACTTCATCTCCACCATTATAAATAACTTGTCCTGCATTTGCTTCCATCCAACCTGATGTTAGACCTTGCACTGCGTGTTGATCTAACTGTTGCATCATTAGTTTTGAATATTCTAGTGTGTTAATTGCCATATTTTCATCCTTCCTTATTCATTAAATACATTTGCAATAGCTTCTTCCATTGGACTTACGCTACCACCATTACTGTCAGGTGGAGTGTGAGCATTGAACCTATCATCTTCAGGCTTGCTTCCTTCATCACTTTTAAAAAGGTAAGGTTTAGCCTCTTTAAGACCTTCTATTTGCTCTTTAAGTCCACTTATACCATCTTCAGAAAACTTAAGACTATCCCTATCTATTAGCTTCATAAGTACATCTTCGTCTACTGTGTCATAGCCTCTTACTGCATCTTTTAAAGCAGTGTCATTTTTAAGCTTTTCATAAGCCTTTTCATGTTCCTTAGCAGTAGTTTTCCAAGTCTCTACTGACTGCTTGATTTCATCAATATTCATGTCTTTATATGACTTGATTTCCTTGTTTGCTGTGTCTACCTGCCCTTTTAGAGTTTTGATTTCGTCATCTTTTGCAATAACCTTGGCTTTTTCAGCATTGATGTCCTTGCCATTTTCTTCCATAATCTTGTCGATTACTTCTTTTTCCAGTCCTAGACCTTCTAAAAATTCTCTCTTCATTCTTTCGTCTCCTTACGTTTTTTTACGAGTGTTACAGTCTCACAGGTGGATAAGTTTTACGCCCTTCCAAGGCAATATAAAAGACGACCTTTTACAGTCGTCTTAAAGCCATATTTATATAATTGTTTGTATTAAAAAAGCACCTCCAACATAATTGTCAGCGTGCTTTTAGTATTTGACTACCATTTCTCCGTTTTTAATTCTATTGTCCTGCCTTTGAACTCTTCTCATATACTCATTAAATATATTCATAGGCGTATTTTCTTTAAGGACAATATACTCATATCCATTTTTTGTAACTGCCTTTTTTTCTGACAAATAAGGTATAAACCTAGGTTCTAACATTATTCTCCCCCCTTTGAATATTCTTCAAACAGTGCATATATAATTTCTACTATCTTTTTTGATAGAGGATTGGCGTTATTTTTATTGGCATAAATATCAGCATAAGACTCAGCTATCGCTTCAGCGGCCGTTGTTGCCCCATATTCGGATTGCCTTGCTCTTATTTCGTTAAATTTTAATCCTTTGCCGTATTCGGTTTTCTTTAATTCCTTGCAGGCTTGTGAAACTATTTTTTTTGCTGTTCTGTCTTCATTCCAATCATCAACTTTTTCATAAAATTCTATAAAAGGTTTCTTATTTATTAAATCCCAATTTATTGAATGTCCAAATTCGTGGACTCCAATAGATTCAATACTTGAGTTTTTAATCCACCAACCACTATCAGAGCATTCTTTGCACATCTTATTGAAATTTTCTATATTGTCGTAATATTCTGGATTAAAAGTTATCTGTGAGCCCGAACAGGACATAATTCCCTCACTGCTCGTTGTAACAGTTTTCAGGTTTTCAAAGGCTCCAGGATATTTATCCCCAATTTCAACTATGGAAGATAAAGTTCTTTTCACCATATTGAAATTTAAGTTTTTAACAGTATCATCAAGTTTGATACTTCCACTGTTTAAGTAATTCGTTAAATCTTCGAAGTTCTCTGCTGATGATATTTCATTTATATTATACCCATTATTAGGAATTAAATCAGCTTTGAAGTAAAATTGACCTTGTTCTTGTCTGACTTCTCTTATAACAAACTTCTGATTTCTAGCAAGTAAAACCTCTTTTTGCTCCATATCTGCAATATCAAAATCTTTTAAATCTATACCATGAACCCCATTAGGTACATTAAATTCAATTACACATGGCTTGGAACTTCCTGTAAAGTCTTGGAAATCTAATGCAATTTCTTTATCTTTTGTTGTAGATATAAAGCCTTTATCAACTATTTCTTTACCCTCAATGTCCTTTAAGTATTTTTCTAGTGCTTCTTGTGCAGGTTTTGATTTGTCGTTATATATATAAGCACTCTTTAAATTGTCATAATCAAGGTCGCTCATATCCCCTAATACTGAAGAAATATCTGTTGACCTATAAAGTGTCTTTTCTTTTACTATTTGGCTTTGAGTTGCTTGGTCTAGTTTTTCTAAATATATCTTATCGTCTTCGCTGAGTGGATAATCGGCTATTTCTCCTATGCCTCTAAGTTTGTTATTTATCCACATTCCATCTCCTGAAACATACTCTTCTATAGCTTCATTAGTTTCTGCTTCGGTATACTTAAGCTTTGGTTCTGTTGGATCATCAGGAGTATCTCCCTCTTGATTATTGTTTGGAAGTTTTTCAACATACTTCTTATGCCAATCTTCATAAGATAAATTTTCTACGACTTCACTCTTCCCATTTTCTGGATTTCGTGCCATTCTCCCTACATTTTTATCTAGCTGCCTTTCTAAGTCATCATCAAAAAAAGGTATTGTGTCAGTCCTGCAATTAGGATGGAAGGGTGGAGCAGTTATGCCAACTCTATAATCTTTTATATCATAGGTTTTTCCGTCTTGGCTCCTGCAGATGTCGCTTGTCCTTAAGTCAAGAGTTGCTAAGATTTCATACTTCTTAACCCCAATTCTCTTATATGAGTCTTGAGTTGCCTTTGATGATATAGCAGCAGTTTCTGTGTACACAAGTCTTGATGCTGCAGCCTTTGAAACATTAAATTGGCTTTCTATGTCCTTTATACTTTCTTTAGGGCTTGCACCACTTGCAATATTTCTTGTTAGGTTATCCTTTAGGGAGTTTACAAGCTTATCTCCCCTATCCCAAATCCTTTGAGAAAATTCCCTGCCATCACTGGTCCATGGATCCTTTAAAATTATATCTAGGTCTTCTTTGGATATCTTTCTAACACTGTCATAGCCAGTAATTTGTTGAAGTTCGTATAATTCTTTATAGAACCTACTTTGATAGGCTTTTCCAAGCTCGTCAAAGAGTCCATTTTCTTCTTTTGACATAAGCCCTGCCACAGTCTTTTTAAGTTCAACTTCCATTGCCTGTAGCCTTGAAATCCTAACCCTGCGAGACACTATGTTAAGTTCTTTTTCTAACTCAGGGCTTATATATCCTTTAGACTCCTTCATAAATTCGTCTAAATCCATTTTAAAGAGATTTCGTTCCTTGTCGTTTAATAGCTTCTTGGCCTCAAACAAAGAAATACCACCTGCTTCTTCTTGAAGCTTGCTAAGGTGGTTATAAATTTTGCCCTCAATGTTATCCATTTCTTGCTCGTAAAGCTTTCTTAATTCCTTTACATACTTGTCAGAATTTCTGAAAGTCTCTTTATTCAGCCTTTCTATCCTTGCTTCCCAGTAATTGGTCATGACCTTCACCGCCTAAGTTCTTATAGTCATCAAAGTATTCAAGAGACTTTTCTTTTTCCTTTTCAATCCTCTTTAGTTCTTCCGATACATCTTCCACAAAAGGATGTGCTGCAACTAAAGTTTCATCAGAAATAATTCCTATAGAGTTTCTAATCATCTCAATTGTTGACTCGTCATTTACCATTATGCTTCTCTTAAACTTAACTTCTGCATCTGAGAAATCAATTCCAACAATATCAGCAACCCAGGAGAATAAATACTCAAAAGATGCTGTAAATTCCAACTCTAAGTCATTGGCATCTAGTTCCATGTCAGAATACATTGCCTTGATGTTTAAAGCATTGGGAGCATTGCTTGTCCTGTCATTGTCTAAATATAAGCTTCTGGCATTATGGGCAATGGCTTTTTTGATAAGTTCAATTATTACCTTGTAATTGTCAGAATTAACTGTAACTTGTAGAGTGTCAACTCCTCCGTCACTTCCGTCAGCAGTCCTAACTTTAATCGCTGCATACTGTGCAAGCTTTTCTCTAAATTCCCCTAGGTCTTCACCCTCATAGTTCTTTAAAACTAATATTGAATTCATAGGATTTTCAAACATGTTGTCAGCATAGTTAGAAAGTAAGAGGTTCAGTGCATCTTGCAAGCACCTAATCCTATCAAGTAGTGTTATCTCGTTAGGCTGTTTAAAGTAGACAAAAGGTAGTTTCTTGTAGCTATACAAGTTTCCTTCTTTTTCCAGGTATTGCTCATCTTTTAAGTAAGCAAGCTTGCCATCTTTGTAGTTAAAGACCTTTATCCCGTCTAACATGTAAACATAAACATAGTGCTTGACCTTTAATTCAGCAGTTTCAAATTCACTTTCACTTACAACTCTTATTACTGCATCTAGGATTTCATGGTTATCATCTGCCCATTCAGGTATAACTGTTAATGGATCCAATCTCTTATACTTGATGTCTTTGCCATCAGTGTAGAGATACATCCACCCATAGCCAGTGTTATAAGAGTCAATAGCTATCTTGTTTAAGGTCCTCATAAACCTGTTATCAATAAATCCGTCTAAGAAGTCTATAGCTGCCTTGTTCTTGGAATTGATGTTAGGTCTTTTTGATAGGACATAAGACCTCTTTTGGTCTAAGGCCCTTGAGTACTGATTATCTTTTATAATTGTGTTTGGCAGGTTCTTAATTGTTATCAGATTCCCATTTTTACCAATAACTGCCCTCTTTTTGTCATCAATCGCTTGTTTGTAGTTGTAATAATCAATGCCAGTTTGCATCTTAGCCTTAGTTTCTTCAAAGCCTGAAAGTTTACTTTCAAGATACTTTACAAGCTCTTCATTGTTTAATAGTTCTAAATTCAATTCACACCTCCTAAAATCCTACAAGTGAACCCCTCATATCTTCAGAAAGGCTGTACCTTGTTGCATCTATTGCGTGATTATCCTTATCCTCTAGTTTATTCTTTGGATTGCCATCCTTATCCACTGCATAGTCTATATTTTCAAATTCCTTAGCAGTGTTAGGACACCTCTTGGGATCTATAATAATTTCCTCAAGGTCATCAAGCCACTTTTCTCCATACTCAACTGAGCCAGGTCTCTTATTAGCTCCATATATCTTTAAGCCATACTCCCACATCTCGTCAATAGACTTAGGCTCTGCAGAATCGGCTATAATCTTTGTGTCGTTCCACCCATTTTCTTTTATTTTCTGTGCTGCATTTCTATTAGATAGCTTGACTTGATAAAGTTCGTCAAAGATATATATTCTTCTCCTGGTTTTGTCATAATGCAATCTAACAAAAGCAAAGGGATCATTAGCATAGCCCCAGTCAATGCCTTGTCTTATATTGTCAAAGTTTAAAAGTTCACTTGTTGAAATCTCCCTAAACTCAAGATTATCAAAGGGCACTACTCCAGAACCTATAGGTTCGCCAAGATACTCCCACCTATACTTTAAAGGCTTAGTTTCTTTAATGTGTTCAGCCTCTTCTCTAAAGGCTTTTGAAATATAGGGATTATCTAAATAACAAGAATGGTGTACAAAAGTATTTTTAGGCAAGAAGTTAGTCTCATACCTCTTATTAACCCAAGACTGTTTTCTCTTCGGTGGATTGTAGGAGTAATAAAACTTATATTTTAGATCTCCATCAAGTTCTCCACGAAGGATAGAGTTTTCTATCATAGAGACTTCATCTTCTGTCTTAAATTCTGCAAGTTCTTCTATCCATAGCCTTACTATTGGATATTTTGCCATTTTAATGGACTTAATCTTTGCAGGATCATCTGCACCCCTAAAAATAATTGCATTACCTCTTGGCATGTATGTAATTTTAAGTGGACTGATATTTAACTTGAAGTAGTCATTTAAATTTAATTGGTCAATTGCTTCTTTTATCTGTTCATAGCATGATTCTTGTAGGGTATTCCCTACTTTTCTCACACATAGGACAGTTATGGGATATTTGATAATATCTAGGATTATCTCCTGGGCAATAAAGGAGGACTTGCCCGAAGCACGACCACCCTTTAAGACATACTTTAGATAGTCTTCACTCTTTATTTTTTTATGGAGGTCTATAAAGCTTTTTGTAAAGACTTCTGATAACTTAATCTGTGTCATCAACTATCACCACCTGACTTGAAGCTTCAAGCTCAATTTTGTCAGTCCACATGCCAAATCTCTTGCCTAATAGTTCTCCTGCCTTAATAGCATCTTTATTTTGTGTAGGTAACTTAATAACCTCTGGTTTCTCTTCAATTCCCAAGAAGTTGCCATTATCGTCAAATCTAGGCTTTTTTATCATGACAACTTGATAGTCAATTTCTTCTCTTCTAAATTGCTTAGTAAGACCTCTTAAAATCTCCCTTTGGTCTGCAATAAGTTCCTCGTCAAGTTCTTTCATCTTCTGCTCAATATATTCCTTAACTTCTGGAGTACTAAAAAGACGGCTTGCTGCTGCAGCTGCCGTCTCTCTATTTTTAATATTCTTATAAAATTTTAAGTAACTTTCTGTCCTGTTGCCAGTGATAATAAAATCATCAGCAACTTGCTTTTGTTTAATTGTAAGTGCCATATTATTACCACCTTTCTTTGCAAAGTAAAAGAGACCTGCTATGAGGCCTCTTAGGGGAGCGTTAAAATTGATTGAAATCCATAACATTATGAACCCACTAACTATTACATTCTTTCATAATATATACTAGCACACAAAAATCGGATAAAACGGACAATTTATAAATGTGTCAAATCTGGCTTAAAATTACCCAAAATAAAATCATAATATGAATAATCTATTTGTTCTTTAAAGTTTACAAAAATTCCATTCTCATTATATTTTAGTTCCCCAAAATAAGGTATATATAAACCAAATTCTAAACAATTGTATAAATTGAAAACTAAAAATATCTTTTTTAGAAGATGATTATACTGATAAAAACAAAAATGATTAAACTTCATTTTTTGTGGAATATATTTTGATTTAAAAACAGAATAAATGCCGTTATTTGTGCCATGACAATACATATTTTTAGAATTTTCATTTAAAATATGTTTTTTATATTTATAGAAGCTATCTTCATCAAGAATTTCTTTTCCCTCAAAATATGCCAATGTGTTTAACATAGTTTTAATTATAAATTTATCCAAGGCTTTGACATCTATAGTACAACTAAAATCAACTATAGGTTTCTCCTGAGTATTATCAGAAATGTTATACCTAACAGATGATTTTGGATTTTTAAGTCTACTAAATACTTCCTTAACATCACTTTGTTCAATACATTTTCCATAAATTACCTTATAATATTTTTTATTGAAATTTTTTATTTTTTGTCTGTTAGCGTGAGGATAATCATAATAAAAAATTATCTCATTATCTCCTATATCATAGTTCCTTTTTTCCATTTTAAGGTTATTTTCATCAATTTTTATTAGATCATTCAAAAAATCATTATATGTATCTTCATCTTTTATGTGTCCATGGATCCTTCCATTTTTCATAAATTCAAAGTATTCAATACTTATACTATTGATAACATATGGCTTACCCTTGGCCATATAGATCAAATTAGTACGCCCATAAATATCTTTTGTTTTTCCAATATTACCAACGAACTTTTTACTATCCGAAATACTTCCTCTCTTACCTGGTCCTTCAAAGCTTCTCATCATTCCTATTAAACCTTCTCTAGACACAGATAGTTCTATTTTCGAAAAATTGTTATTACATTCATCACAAACATAACCCAAGGGCAATTTTGACTTACCACCCAAGAAAGCCGATATAATATGTTCTTGATTTTTAGAGTTTGAAGAATCCTTCCCACAATACATACAATTCATTTTTATTCACCTCTAGCAATATATCTATCATGACTTTTTCTAGCATAACTCTCATTACTGCTACCTAGTTTATTAGATATATATACCCAGCTTTTACCATGAATATATCTTAACTCAAATATTAACCTAATTCTAGAGTCCTCTATCCCCTCTATAAAATCCTCTATCTCAAGCCTAAGCTTCTTGCATCTTCTAATTCTTCTGATAAGTCTTGCTCTTATCTTCTCTATGTACTTATCATCTTCATAACCCTGTATTTTAAGTTGATACTGGTTATAAGGAAAATCAGAAGCAGATGCAATAACCTTGTCAGATACTTCTTGCCTTTTTAAATTGTTAAGTCTATTTTCTAATTCTTTAATTTCAAGACATAGGCACTTGTATTGTCCTAACTGCTCCTTAGTCATTATTTCCCCCTATAACAATAAATATAACCTTCCCAAACTTCTATATAGTAGCCTCTTCTTTCATAATAATTTACAATTCTGATTCTATCCCTAAAAGTCTTATAAGGAATTAAAAGACACCTTTGCATTCATCATAAATCCTCTAACAAAATAAATGCTTCTGCTATTCCATCTTCTACTGCTGTAATTTTTAGAATATATTCTTCATCATCTTGATAGGTGCTGCATAAGACTTCGTCATTTTCATCGTAATCTTTTAATTTTTGAATTAATTCTTTTACTGTCATTTTTTGCTCCGTTTCTACTCAACTTTACTCCATTTTACTCAACTCTGACCTGACAATAGTGCGTTAAAACATTAACATTTCTTAACATTTTCATTTTCCACTTTCTTTAAATATCAAATTTATTTCCGATTACTACACAATCTGATTCCTTTTTTATTTCATCTGAAAAATATTCCATTGCAAAACAGTCATCTTTATTTTTTACATACCAACCAAATGGACTATGAACAACAATTCCCCTAAATGAAAATTCTCCATCATAATGTTCTACTATATCCCCCTCGTAAATTTCAATGCCCTTATTATCATTTAACCCTGTGTATTGCATTAGTTGAACCTTGTCTAATATTTCATTCCTGTACCATTCTCCATTTAATGTTTTCTCAACAGCTAAAGTAAGGATTTCTCTGTCAAAATTAATAAATAAAACAGGATAGATCCCTTTGTCGGGCAAGTACGCTCTGAATTTTAAATCTCTCATTTTCTGACTCCTTTTGTCTAGCTTATACTTCCGTAATTTCCAAATCTGGATATTTAAACTCAAAAATCTTCTTCTTGAGCCTATAAACATCAGTCTTTAAGCCTTTCACATCTTCCACTACAAACTTCTTTTTCTCAAGGTCATAGTAAGAGAAGTCGGCTATATACTCTATCTTTCTAACACTTTTACCATTTTTGACATACGAATCTTGTAGCAGAAAGTGAGGCTGCAGGCATAGGTCCTCAATAACCCCTGCTTGCTCTAGAAGTCTTAACTCCCTATATCTCCTGCCCTCTTTCCTACTGTCAAAAGTCACTCCGTCAACAACAGTTTTAATTGCCTTGTATTTGTTTGGTCTTCTATACATCAACATTAACTCCCAACTTCTCAAATCCCTCTTTCTGCTTTTTCATAGCAACATCTTCGAGATCTTCAGCAGAAAAAGAGTCAGTAATACCCTTAAAGTTGTTAAATTTATTGGAATTAGGTTTTTTATAATCCCTATAATCCCCGTTACAAAGTTTCACAAGAAAAGAGTTGTTAGCTTTGTTAAGGTTATGGTTCTCACAAACCCACTTGCTCTTAGAGAGTTCATCAATTAGCTTCTCAACATCAATGTTTGAATTGATTTTTGTGAGGAAGTTAGGATGCACAGGAATTTTAAGCAAAGAATTTAGCCTGGATATAAGTTTATTATTTATATCACCCTTTATACTTTTCTTTACTTTACTTTCCTTTACTTTACTTTGTGTACTTTTGCTAACAATAACCCCAGTTTCTGTAACAGTAATGGGAGTTTCTGCAACAATAACCCCAGTTTCTGCAACAATAACCCCAGTTTCTGTAACATTAACTAATAAATAATCATCTATTAAGTTTTCTCTCTTTCGTCTTTTTGTTATTTCAAAGAATCTTTTTTGTATTCCTTTAGAAGTTATAATTTTAAATTTCTCAAATAATTCACTAGAAAATAGATCTACTTGCAAGCACTTTTTTAAAACTTCTTTAACATACACCTCTTTAGCCCCAACTGCGTCAGCAACTAAAAAGCATACATCTTCATCCCACTTCATGAAATACCCTTCGTCTCCATAGATATTTCCGAGCAGCAGTATAATT
>QWCE01001408.1_pt1 | contig 36633 bp, 44 predicted proteins | sample 1972531 | NCBI WGS metagenome assembly QWCE01 (sample SAMN09866716, study PRJNA288562) | Human gut metagenome isolate term4_stool, whole genome shotgun sequencing... | reverse complement strand
CAGCAGTTTTCAGATACTATGTCACTATTGGCTATCGTTGCTGGTGTCATAACTATCATTACTAAAAGAATAAACAAAAAAAGTGAATTAGAGATATAATTTATGCTTTAGCAACCATATTCACGTCAGACCGCAACAAGGATGAATAAACTTATCAAAAGAAGGTATAACTTGGTATATTGTTTGAGAAAGAAGGGATTCAGATGCCTGTCCAAGGAGCGAATTATATTCTTTCTTTACAATCAAAATCCAAACGCAATCAGGCAGACTTTGAAGCTCATCTTGCCAAAATGCAGATGGAGATAAAGTACAAACCTGCTGCACTCAACAACGAATTTAATAAAATATAATAGTAGAACATATATGGAAATGACCCAACAAGAGTACAGGCGCAAGTTGGCAAAGGTTGCCGATCTTGCAGTAGACTATGTAAAGAACGACAGAGGCTACAACCAAATGCTTGATGCGTTCAATGAACTTGCAGAACAATGCGGAGCCAACAAGGGCATCAACGAAGAAGCCACTATCGGCAGACGAAAGCTGCTTGTACAGTCCGTTTGTATCAAGAGCTTGTCAAAGTTGAGCAAGGAATCTACCGACTGGCTTGAAACCCAACTCAACGACATTGCAGAGGATTATGAGCCATCAAGAATACATAGAGGTTTCCGCAGACAAATCTTCTCTTTGCCGAGAATGTCTTTATCATTAGACAAGGTAATAAATTTCAAAAGACTGACGAAATCCTTAACGGATAGCTCTGCAAACTTATCCTCGTTCTGTTGCTTGTCAAGGAACGGAATAAGATGTTCCTTTTTCAAGTTGCTTGTGTCGAGAATATCACTTTCACGTTCAGTTAGAAATGTAAAAAATAAATAGTTATGCGCAAAGAAAATAAAATTTTAGTAACCGATTTTGGCAGTATTGAAGAAATAGTTGTCATCTTTGATGATGATAAGAATCCATATATATACTCATATATTGATGGAGACGGCTTTTATAGATTTGAAGAGAATGAAAAAATCTTCGATAATAAGGAACAAGCCGAAGAGTATGTGAGAGAAAACATAATTCCTTTCGACAAAAATAAAGTCAAAGAGTATCTTACTAAAAGATATGAAGTTAATTCTATCCGTGAAATGGAAGATATTTTACCTGCCAGTATTATTAAGAAGTGTTCGCACCGCTCCCTTCACATATGCGATTTGGGGTGTCTTCAATATGATCTTCTTAGAAATGCACTAAAAGGTATTTTCTGTATTAATGCAATAACCTTCCGGAAAGAAGAAGTTGCATACATCAAGCATGGGGAAGATGACTGGGTTGAAATTACATTAAAAGATGGTACAAAAGTAACACCTGGAAATGAGGATGAAAATTTAATCATCCGCTGGTGCTTCGGCGGCAATCCTTCAGGAGTCCATTATACGAATATCAAAAAACCTGTGGAAACAGAAAAGGATTAAGGAAAGAATAAAAGCAAAATAACAAACAAGCATAAAAACAAAACATATACTTTCCAAACAAGCATAAAGTTTGCCAAACAAGAAATTTGATTTTATGTAAAACAAAAAATCATGCTTTTTTCTTGCAACATTGGCAGACTTTTTCTATCTTTGCAACATCATATTAATTGCTCTCCCCCTTTGTTCGGGTGCCAAGGCAGACTTGTACTGTTGTGAGCGAATTACATGTTATGGGGTCCCTCTCCAATGGGTATTTGCCAAGTGACCTACCAAACTATGGAGATTGTTGTTTTAGCAGGTTTTCTTTAAAACCGCAACAATCACGCCCTAAGTGGGAGCATAGTTTAGTAACGTGTATTTAAATATGATAAAAATGAAGAAACATTATTTTTTGATTGCAGCAATGGTAGCGAGTCTATCTTTGCCAGTGTCCTTAACCTCGTGTGGTTCTAACGGCTCCAATGACGGTATTGAAGCTATTGATGCAGCAAACTCTGTCATCAGAATGGAAATCTCCTTGTCAGGTGACTATGCCAAGTTCGATCCGTTCCTTTCCTTTAATGCCTGGGACTTGAAAGGTAATGGTAAGGATATTCACACTTCGACAGGTAAAGATGTGAATATGATTTGGGAGCAGCACTATGAGAAGAGTCCCTTCTCTACCGCATCTGCCCAAATCAAAGGCTCTTATTCATCATTCTCCGCATCGCTTATTCTTACCAACTATGAGAATCAGGAGGGCAAGGTGAGTGTCCGTGGCAAAGTGTACAAAGACGAGAAGGTTATCCGTGACCAGACGTTGAACGTCGAGATACTGCCCTCTGACATATCAACCAGTATTGGTTATGGGCCAGAGCAAGGTTTCACAAAGATCAATTAGGAGGATAGACGATGGAACTACAAGAAAACAGAATTGTCCTTTTTGCCAATCAAAAAGGAGGAGTCGGTAAAACTACCCTATGTGGTTTGTTTGCAAACTATCTCTCCGTTGATAGAAAAGTGCCCTTGCTCGTTATTGATGCCGACCCACAACAGACTTTCTCGGGTCGTCGTAAGGATGACTTGCGCAGACAGGCAGATGTTCCCTATGTGGTACAGTCTATGACTATCAAGAATCCCGAAAATACCCTCACCATCATGAAGAACCTGCGCACACTGCCAGGTACGACGGTGATTGATACCCCCGGTAGTTTGACACAAGACGGTATGCTCCAGCTCTTGATCAATGCCGATTACATCATTTGCCCCTATCACTACGATCTCAACACGATAGATTCCACTCGTGCCTTTATCCTGGCGGTATTCCGTTTGCGTCAGACTCACCCACAAATCAGAGCACAATTCATCTTTGTCTGCAACAAGTACGATGTGCGAATAGGCAAAGGAAGCGAGTTGAAGGCATGGAAGATTGTGGACGAATACTTTCAGAAGTTCGGTATTCTCGCTCCTCGCATAGGTAGTTATGCTGACTTGGAACGTTACAACACTATTGGCAACAGCGACAAGGTGGCTAAACATATCAAACGTTGTTTTGATTTCATTTACAAGACCATATATAACATAGACGACAATGAGTAAGTATAAATCAGATATAGCCGACTCTGCATCGAATATGATGCAGCTGCCAGGAACGTTGGAAGGGATGCTCCAGGATATTCATGGACAAAAGGAAGTTTCTACCTCACAAGAAGAGAGTATTGAAATTGCAACACCGTCAATGCCAACTCCTACACCAGTAGCCCCGAAAAAGGCTAAAAGGCAGAAACAGCCTGTTTTATCCCAGGCTCCTGCTCCGACAATGGTAGATGGTGATGAGCTTTGGACAGCCTTCTGTACCCAGTGTGCAGAAGAAGACAACTTGCCTAAAGTAGTAGGGAAAGATGGCAATATGACCCTTTGCAAAGTAAACAAGGATATTCTTGCCACATTCCGTAAATATGCGGTCGGTGGCTACTCCACCCAAACCATCGTCAACGCCATCCTTCATAGTTTTGTGCTGCATTACAAGAAGGAATTTACTCAATACAAGGTTACAGGTAAGCCTCTGTTATAACACCGGTATGCTTAAAGAGTACTTTCAGAAACTTGGCAGAAATGCTATTTCCAAATGTTCGAAATGGCTCTTGATTGCGGTCATTGCTTGCATCACATGGATTGGCTTCATTGATGAGCAAGTCAAATCAACAGGCCAAAGACTATACGAACAAGGGCAGCAGCTTTACAAAGAGACTGAAAGCTCGCCTTTGCCTCCAGCTAAGAAAGACAGTGTGCTTAATAAGTATATCGAAAAGAATAAACACTATGAGTAGAATTGCAACCATATGGAACACCGACAAGATTAACTTCTTGGTCGAGAACTATGCACATGCGAGCAATCGCAAGTTAGCAGATACCCTTAATGTATCAATCCCTTCTGTTAAAATAAAGGCTCGTGAACTGGGATTAAAGAAAGAGTGCGCCAAACGCAAGATATTTCCTTCTTTGGAGGCTAATATTCTTAGAATGAGTGAAAGCAGTTCCTATCGGACGATTGCGGACAAGCTGAACATATCCGTTTCTTCGGTACACTCTACCATCAACGATGCTGTTACAAAAGGCTTTCAAAAACGTAGCCGTGAGAAGACCCTCAAGATAATGTCCGAAACAAGGGTGCGTCTCATCAAGAAAGAGCGAGCAAGAGCCGTCTTCGGACTCAACCAGAAGACAAAAATCAAGCTGTTTCCCAACAAACAGAAATACCATATGCGAGACCGCCTGAAAAGATGCAGATATGAAGTTGAGCATAATGGGATGGATGTTTATATTGATGATGAGACACGCCGTCATGCCAATATCGAGACGGAAGCACAGAAAATAGGATTTAATATACAACTCCCCTACATAACATATTATCCATTAGACTTTGTTACGGAAAACGGTGATGCAGAAGAAGATATTTTCACCGAGCTTAAAAAAAAGAACATTCATGGTTAATAGATTAACTTAAAACAAAAAAATTATGTCACAATGTAAAGGAAAGGTCATCGCAATAGGCGAGACCAAAACTGGCGAAAGTCAGAGAGGAAAGTGGGCATCCCAACAGTGGGTGGTCGAGGAGCAAGGGCAGCAATACCCTGAACATTGGGTGCTTGAAACCTTCGGTGAAGAGAACATCAACAAGTACGACCTTCATGTTGGCGATGTGGTGGACGTGAAATACAATGCACGCTACACGGAGAAGAATGGCAGCTACTACCCTTCAAACCGTCCATGGGAGGTGGTGAAGGAACAACAACAAGCCTAATCCACAGAACCAGGCAAATGATAGATACGGACAGCATAAAAAGTGTTGTCCGTATCTTTTTTGTTACACTATGTGGATAATAAAGCCATTTAATCACTGAAAAAGCAATCAACAAGTCAGTTTCTTTCCCTTGATAGTTATAAAAGACACAAGTATTATTGTGTTTTGGTTCCAAAGCCATACATTTGTAATCGTTTTTGCAAAGAACTTTATTTGAACTTTGAAATTTTGCAAAAAAACAAAGAAACATAAAACTTATTTGCGTCTATGTTTGGAACATTCATGACCGTTATCATTATCGGGTATATTGGCTATTATGGATATAACATCATTCATGATCTCTACTTTGACAAGTCAGGTGAGATAGTCGTTGCTGCCCACGTCGAGGAGCAGGAAGTAGACATCAAGGACGAATTAGGAAGTTTTACCCAATACGATGCCAACGAAGACCGAAAGATTGCCGAACAAAAGAAAAAGGAAGCCAAAGCTACCGAAGGAAAGTCAGCGGACGAAAACGGTTCTGCCTTCTCTCAAAAGTCTGCCATACCCAATCCTGATACGCCAGCAACCATGACTGGAGGGATAGAGGCAGACCAATTACCTAATCTTGTCGATTCTTTGGAAAACACCGAGGAAGGTTCCGACTTCTTTGTTATCAAGTCGGCCTTTACACCTGCTGGTCTATAGCATTATCATTTTTAAATACACGATAGGTTCAAAGCCGTCCTGTGCAGTTTCCTGTTGTATGGGAAATTACCGAAAGGCTTCTTTGTACGGTACTTTAATTCGAAATATTATAAACATTTAAATTTACATGTTTCAATTAAAGCAAGTTTTCAAATCAGTAAAGAAAGGATTAGAAAGAGTCAATGGCTCATGCAAGCGTGGCTTCGCTGCCTTCGTTCTCGGTGCCATGTATGGCGTTCAGACCTTTGCACAAAGTGTAGGTGGAAAAGGATTTGCTTCTGCTACAACCGAAATTCAAAGCTATGCCACTCCTGTCAAGAACCTCATGTATGCTATCGCTGCGGTGATTGCACTGGTAGGTGCGTTCAATGTGTACTTCAAGATGCAGAACGGCGATCAGGATGTGAAGAAAACCATCATGATGACAATCGGCGGTTGCGTCGCAATGGTTGCCATGGCTACCGCTCTCCCAATGTTTTTCAAGTAAGAACAGGCAAGATATACCCGATATTAGGATTGCAAAATCCTCTTATCGGCGTATATCACGCTAACTTAAAGAATCTTATCTATGGAAGAAATCATTAGTTATCCAGTATTCAAAGGACTTCAAAAGCCCTTAGAGTTCATGGGAATCCGTGGCAAATTCATCTATTATGCTGCTGCCACCTTTCTCTGTGGGTTTATTGGCTTTTTGGTATTCAATATCTTGATGGGATTCTTTGCGGGACTGATAGCCTTGGTTGCTATCGCTGGTACTGGTATCATTACCATTTTTATTAAGCAGAAGCTCGGCTTGCACGCGAAGAAACGTTATAAGGGTCTTATACATTACACTGGTTTATTTGATTATTGATAGTCCTAAGATACACCCAAAATATGCAAATATAGATGGCAAAGAAGAAAGAACGCCCATTTGACAAACTATACGCAGAACTCGAAGACATCAAGGATGCTCGTGGCGATCTGATGAATACTATTCTTTTCTCGAAGAATGGCAATTGGTCTGTTATCATCGAAATAGAAAACCCTGTGCAGCAGTACTGCACGGACTCAGCCTTGTACTATGGCTATGCAGATATTCTAAGCAATATCATTCAGACTTTGGGTGAAGGCTACTGTCTGCAAAAGCAGGATGTGTTTTGCAGACAAGGCTATGAGCATGAAATTACCGATGATATGAGCTTCTTGTATCAGTCGTATTTTAAGTATTTCAAGGGTCGTGAATACACCAATATTCGTACTTTCCTTATTATCACCCAGGAAGTCAAACAAAGCTCCTTTGTGAAGTATGATCCGAAGGCATGGCTCGACTTTCACTCAAAAATCGGTAAGGTCATCAATATCTTAGTCGAAAAGGGCATCCCATACTATAAATTGAACAAGAAAGAAGTGGCCGAGTACGTCCACCGCTTCCTTGCCTTCGACTTCAAACCGCATCCATTCTCGTTGAACAACATGAATGTTACGGATGAGTACATCAAGGCAGGCGACCGTGCCATCAAGTCGTTTTCGCTTGTCAATATCGACACGATAGACCTGCCCACCTTTATCCGTCCATTCAACACGATGGCAGTAAACGGTTTCAGCATAGCTACCGACCTATTATCGTTTCTCGCTGATATACCATTTACCGACTGTGTAATCTACAATCAGGTCATACAGATACCACAACAGCGTCCGCTGATGCGGAAACTGCAAGGGAAAGCAAAGAGACACGACTCCATGCCTGACCCAAGCAACAAGATTGCCAAGGCCGACATCGACCTTGTGTTAGACCTCCTTGCCAAAGAAAGCCAGTTGCTCGTCTATACAAACTTCAACATTATCACTTCTTGTCCTCTTGCTAAGGTCAATGGTGTTACCTCATATTTGGAAACCAAGCTATACGACTGTGGCATCATGCCTTCAAAGGCCTGCTACAATCAGCTAGAGCTCTTCACGTGCAGCTTTCCTGGCAATGGCTATGCCTTCAATCCTGATTACGACCTATTCCTGACGCTCGCCAACTCTGCCCTCTGCCTGATGTACAAAGAGCACATGAAGCATAGTGAGGAATCAAGGCTTAATGTGTTCTACACCGATCGCCAGGGCATCCCTGTTTCCATTGATATTACTGGTAAGGAAGGTAAGGTCAAATACACCGACAATGCCAACTTCTTTTGTCTCGGTCCAAGTGGAAGCGGTAAGAGTTTCCACATGAACTCCGTTGTTGCCCAACTCCTTATGCAAGATACCGATGTCGTGATGGTTGACACTGGTGATAGTTATGAAGGCATCAGCCATTATTTTCATGGAACTTACATTGCGTACAGCAAAGAAAAGCCAATCTCGATGAATCCCTTTAGCATTACTCCAGAAGAGTACAATCTAAACTTCGGAGAGAAAAAGCAGTTCCTCAAATCCCTTATCTTCCTCATATTTAAGGGCAATGAGGAGTCTACAAAGATCGAGGATAAAATTATCAATCAGACCCTCGTGGAGTATTACGACGAATACTTCAACCCCTTTGAGAAGTTCTCTGAAAGGGAACGTGAGAAATTGCGTGAACGCTTGATGCTCGAAGACAAGAAGAATGGCGAGTATGAGCGTTATGAAGAGAAACTGGAGGAGAAATATGGCGATGACTATACCATTAGTGAACTGGAGGTAAAAGAAACAACCACTTCCGTTGCTGGTAATAATGATGATGAGAAAACAAACAAAGAATCGGAAGAATTAGAGTTTACCAAAGAAGAGAAAGACCATCATGCCAAGATAGAGCGACAAGTAAACAAGCTGCGTGGTGTAATCAGTGACAATGCGGCCACAGAAGGTGAAAAAGTCAACGCCAATCGTCAGCTTGTACGTTTAATGCCAGAACTGATAGAAGGCAAATATCTCATGCGCATTGAGAAGAAGATAGACAAGATAGAAAAGCAGCGTAAGAAACTGAATGTCAAAAATCTATCATTCAATACCTACTATGAGTTTGCACTGGAACGCATCCCTCAAATCATGACAGAGAAGAAGATTGACTTTGATATAGACAACTTTGCTGCCATATTAGAGCAATTCTACATCGGTGGAGAGCTGGAACACACCCTTAACAACGACCTCGACAAGTCGCTGTTTGATGAGAAATTCATCGTTTTTGAGATTGATAAAATCAAGGATGACCCAATTCTCTTCCCTATAGTTGTGTTGATTATCATGGACGTATTTCTCCAGAAGATGCGTCTTAAAAAGGGACGAAAAGCACTTATAATTGAAGAGGCATGGAAGGCTATCTCTTCACCGACGATGGCTGGATATATAAAGTACCTCTACAAAACAGTTCGTAAGTTCAATGGTATAGCAGGGGTCGTTACCCAGGAACTGAACGACGTGATAGATTCGCCCATTGTAAAAGAGGCGATTATTAACAACTCTGATGTGAAGATACTCTTGGATCAGAGCAAGTTCAAAGACCGTTACAGCGATATATCCGCTATTCTCGGTCTAACCGACGTACAGCGACAGCAGATCTTTACAGTCAATGCCTTGCCACCTAAAGAAGGCATCCCTTACCATAAGGAGGTATGGATTGCTCGTGGCCAGTATTCAGATGTGTATTCTGTGGAAGTTCCCCCTGAATGGTATTGGGCATTCACCACCGAGCGAGTAGAGAAAGAGGCTTTAAAAATCTATGAGCGTGCCTTTGACAACAACATCGAGCAAGCCATCACACATATTGAGGAAGATCGCAAGAAGATGAAGATAGGACGTTACTTTGATTTCGCCGTACTGGTCAATAAACATCAAAACATAATGAGCTTATGGGAAAGATAAAAAAACTGATGATTGTCATGGCAATCATGTTGTTCTCGGTCAATTCTGCCAATGCCTGGGTCAAAGTGGTGTTTGATAAGAACGCTATCGCTGCCGTTGGTGCCAATACAGCCTTTCAGACACTTATAGAAAATAAACATAATGCTCAGCTGGACTCTATCCGTTCCAAACAAGACAAGATTATGTCCTATACTGCTTCGATGGCATCCATCAAGGAACTCTACCGTATATCTATGCAGAATATCAGTGGTTTTGGCGAGGAATCGGCTTACTACAGACAGATGGCAGAGCAGTTTATTCAGGTGCCAGGCAATACAGCAAGAGCTGTCAAAGCCATAGGCAGATGCCCCGGTATCAATTACATCAACAGTCTCAATGAGATTGTTAATATCCAGGCGGAGGTAGTCGGCTTGATAGAAGATTTCGTGGATATTGTCAATAATGGTAAGATCGACATTTCTGCATTTACCAGTGGGAAGAGCAATGATAAGATTTCTGCATTTTTGAAGAACGCCCACTTAGGCAAAGGTGATGGTTACAACTTCCTTGACCGTTACGAGCGTCTGACACTCGCCAATAAGCTACTCTCACATATCGTTGATATAAATATGCGCCTCCAGCAGATTGAGTACATCTGTGAGTTTTGCTGCACATTCAGCAATCTTATGTATTCCATCGATCCTTTGACGTGGGCAACTTTCTTTTCGGGGAAGAACATAGTGGATGATGTCGTTAGCGACTGGAACTATCATATGAATAGCTAACAATAAGTGAATCTAAAAATGAGAATCGTATGAAAAAAACACTTCTATCCTTGCTACTGCTTGTTAGTTTCCTAACATCAAGCCAAGCAGGTATTATTGGTCCAGATGACCTACCAACCATTTCAGCCTTGATAGAGCTTCACAAGAAGATGGCCAAGGCCGAAGATGTTGCCGTAAAGCAAGTAGGCACAAGTTATGGTGAGCAGAAAATTGCAACCAACAATTCATCGAAGTTCAACGATGTGCGCACAACGCTCAACACCAAACTCAACAACGCCAACCAGTGGATCTTTCTTGCAGCAGCCGTTTCCAAGACCACACTCGATATTGGAAATACTACCAAAGAATACATACAGTTTGTAGAGCTTACAGGGAAAAATATCTTCCGCAAACCCCAGATTGCGTGGTATTTCGCCGAGGCCAACTATAATGTCAGCAAGCGAGTGTCACTGTTAAAGAAATCCGTGGCTATGTTGGTAGCCTCTGAAACAAACATTTTCAAAGCCTCTCTAAGCGAGAGAATCCAAATGATATGTGAGATACAAGACCAAATTGCCGTGATACGAGGAATCATCAGTCAGGCTCTATTTTGGAGCAGGTGTGTTGATATTGGAGGGTTTAAGTATGACTACGTTTGGGATATTCTTAACAGCGATGTGTATGACGGAATTGCTCATGATATTATTGGGGAATGGAACCAAAACCTCACAACAATATGAAAAAATATTTATCCATATTATTCACCCTCTTTTTCTCTACGGCAGTATTTGCCCAAGTGCCAGTAAGGGACAAGCAGAAGGAGAATCAAATCCGTTCTATGGAGCAAGGTCATTGGGACTTTTCCCCTGATTGGTGGTATTATCTCTTTCATAAAAATTATAGTGGCGCATCCCTGAAATGGCATTGGAGAGGATTTAAGTCAGGGTATAGGGTTCACTTTGATGAAAGCAGATCAAATGTAAAGACGGTTGGACCACGACGTGAAGCACAACTTGCAACATTGTTGCTGAAAAAGAAAATTGTTGAAACTGAGCGTAAGCAGATAGAGGAACTCAACAAAGAAGAAATAGCTCGTGCAGCCGACCGCAATGTTGACCTTGTATATGGAAAGTATAAAGACCTATTCGCTGGTATGCAATCTTCCATTACCGAAGGTCTTACCTATTGCATGATTCGGAGTAAGGGGAAGCTTTCCAAGAGCATAAAGGAACTCACAGATAGGAATGAAGTCATTACCTCTAACATCTCCTACCTCCGAAAAACAGGGATAGGTTATGAACTTGAAAATGTCAAAAGGGAAAAAGGCTTTGCCCAAGCCAAGAAAGACATGGAAGAGTTGGTGAAGAAAGTAACCTCCCTTGCTCGTGTTGCCAAAGCCTTCTATTAAGATAACATTATAAATCAAGATTATGAATGATTTACTGTTAAGTATAAATCTTACTTTGTCCATCTTCATTGATCAGTTGCTGACAATGGGATTGCCTGTCATTGATGAAAGCCTTAACAAATTGTTGGTCGTAATGAAGTCTGCGCCAACGCAGGGCTTATATGGTGAGATGGTAAATATGGCAAAGTGGTTGGGTGTTAGTTTTGCTCTTTGTGTCGGTTCATACGAATGTTGGATGATGATGTTGGGTCGTCGTGGTATGGATGTAATGAAAATTGCTCGTATTATAGGTCTTGCCCTCTGCATACAGTTTTCAGATACAATTTGTAGTGCATTAGATATTCCAGGGAATTGGCTTGAAAGCAGGACGCACGGTATGGCCACTGATCTCAACAAGAAAGTTGCAACATATGAGCTTGACGTGGCAAAAAAGCAGCAAGAATATGTAGATTCTCTCCGCAGTCAGCAGGCTAAACAAGAAGAACAAAAAGCAGCCCAGGACGCAGCTACAGAAGATGGATTATTGGATAAAATCCAGCACAGTGTGGAGAATATTGGTAATAGCATTAAGAATTATGCCCAACAAGCAGCAGTTCTTGTAGAAACAAAGATTAGCGAGTGGGCTAACGATATTATCCGATTTATCGGCGAAATTATCTTCCAAATGACCTATTACGGAATGTTGCTCGGGCAAAGGATTTTCCTAAGCGTACTAAAATTGTTCTGTCCTGTAATGTTTGCACTGTCTATTGTACCACCATGGAGAAGTGCATGGTCGCAGTGGATTTCTAAATATCTGACTGTTTCCCTTTGGGGATTCCTCGTCTATCTTATCGTATATTATGTCGATTTTATAATCATATATTATTTAAGATCTGACTTGACAGCTTATAACAGCCTTCTTCATAACGCAGCCGACTGGAACAATATTGGTGCCCTTGGTATGCAAGCTATTGGTACAACCTGTATGTACGTTGTTGGTATGCTTGCTGGAGCCAAGATATTAAGCATGGTGCCAGAGGTATGCTCATGGCTTATCCCAGGCGGCGTGTCGTCAAGCGCAGGTTCTGCTGCCGGAGGAGTCGCCGCTGCCGCAGGTGCTGCTGGAGTTAGTGCTGCCGTAGGAGCTGCTGCTGGTGCAGCTTCTGTTGCAATGCCAGCTGCAGGAAGTGTTATAAGTCATACTGCGACAACAGGAGCAGCTGCCGTCGGAGGTGCCATGAGCGGTGCTCGTGGAACAGTTGATGGTGGTCTTAACACACTGGCAGGTGCAGTTGGGGGAGGAATTATGGCTGCAGGTCGCCAAATGGGGCATGACATGTCCCAATCATCTTTAGGAAAATCAGTAAAAGGCGCAGCTGGCACAATGAAGGATGCCTATAATCGAGGCAAAAAATAAAGAAGATAATTATGCTTATACAAAGTTTAGAAAAAAAGACAAGGCTTGCCCTTACAACCGTATTGCTAACCATCGTTGGCAATGTGGTCGTATGTGGTATGCTGATAGCCTATGGAGCAAAGATACTATCCGAGGAGCGCAGTCAGGTATATGTTCTCGACGGAGATATACCGTTCCTTGCTCAACGTAGCCAACAAGAGGCCAACTTCGTCATGGAAGCGAAGGCCGCTATACAACTCTTTCATCAATACTTCTTCACCTTGCCACCTGATGACGACTATATCAAATGGACGCTGGGCAAAGCTATGTACATGGTCGATAGAACAGGTATGAAGCAGAAGCAAGCCATGGAAGAAAACGGTTTCTTCTCTGATATAGTCTCTTCGTCGGCTACTTGTACAATCATGTGTGATAGTATCAAGTTGGATGAACACAGCAGAAAGTTCACCTATTATGGAACGCAGAACATCAGACGGCGTACCAAGAGCATCCGCCGTACCCTGATCACCAGTGGAGAACTGGAGAATGTGCCAAGGACACAGAACAATCCTCATGGATTGCTCATCACCCATTGGAAGACATTGAAGAATATAGACCTTGAATATTAACGACATGACAACAAAAGGGAAACAGAAAGAACTGCCCAAGTATAAGCGGCAGATACGTTATGTATGTTGGAAACTCGCCAAAGGGTGGAATGTTAAGAACAAGATAGAGAAGATCAATCAATGGGCATCGGAAAATCGCAAGACCTTCTTTGCATTGGTGGTCGGCATTCTCTCCTTTGCTTTCGTGACAACAGCCATCTCTATTCTGTATGATATGACCCGGCCCAGCACTGATACAGCACAGATGGATTTCAGTGGAAAGACCGAGTCGATTGAGAATATCCAACCCATGATGAATGGACTTCGGCAAATTGATGAAAGAAAGAAAAGCGAGAAGATAGAACTCAAACAGCTCACAGATAAAGGAGTAGCCATCCACAAGGAGCTGGATTCTCTGCTTGCCATTGACGTGAAGAGTCATGAAGATTCTGTTCGCATCATACAGGACTACCGTCAGTTAGAAAACATCGTAAACTTTTTAAAGAAAGGAAAATAATGAAGAAACTAAATCTTAAACAGCCGAAATACATCTTTCCGCTTGTTGTTTTCCTCCCTTTGACGTTCCTTGCATATGAGGTTTCCAATATGTTTGACGGTAACAGTACCGCATCCACAAAGGTTGCTACCGACTCTCTCAATATGGAACTTCCCGATGCCGATAATCAGGCAATGAAGGATAAAATGGCATCAATGGGAGACCGTGGAATGGGCGAAGATGGCTATTCGGCTATTGATGGACTCGGCAGCGATGAGCAAGAGAAAGACTCTTCGGGTAACGGCTATAGTGAAGGAGAATTGGATCAGATTGACAAAGACAATGCCGATCGTATAGCCCAGCAAAAGGCACAGGAAGAAATGGAGCGCAGTCTTGCCGAATCAAGAAAACATATCAACCCCTATTCAGGCGGTGGATATGGTGGCAGCTACGGCGGAGGATCAAGAAGAAGCAGTGGTAGCAACAGCCGTCGGGACGAACTTGATGACTATGCCAAGGAGCTTGAATACATACAGAAGCGCAGTCAGGCAGCACAGCGTGCCATTGATGCTGGCAGTGGCAACTATGGAGGCTATAGAGACGACAATGATTCTTATGGCAATTATGACAACCCTTATGCAGGAGGCTATGGTGGAAACAGACGTTCTAATCGCCAGACTGGAGGGAAACCAAAGAAGAATAGTGAAAAGGTGCAGACTGTAGAAAAGGTAAACAGTCCTAATGCCGACCGTTTCAACACCGTGTCTGCCACGAAGAATGTAGATGCTCCTCTCATCAAGGCTATGATCGACAAGACCACCAAAGCCCATGAAGGAACTCGACTGCGCTTCAAGCTGCTCGACGATGTTACCATCAATAAGGTACTCTTGAAAAAGGGTACTTATCTCTATGGTCTTGTCACTGGCTTTGGACAGCAACGAGTCAGAGCTAATATCACGAGTATTCTTGTGGGTAGCAAGTTTATCAAGGTTAACCTGTCTGTTTATGACAATGATGGTATGGAAGGCTTTTATGTGCCTGAATCAGCTTTTAGAGACTTGATGAAAGAGGCTGGTTCGCAAGCCATGCAGCAGAATATGCAGTTTGGCAACAACTACGGATCGACGCTCAACGGCGAGTCGGTAGCACTGCAAGCACTGCAAAACATCTATCAGTCAGCAAGCAATGCCGTCTCTGCCAATATGCGCAAGAATAAGGCTCGCATCAAATATAACACTATCGTCTATCTTATCAACACTTCTGCCGAAGAATGACACCATTAGTCGTTAACGGACATACAGAATCAAAACAAATAAACCAATGAGAAATTTAGTTTTTACGCTATTAGCAATCCTTTGCACCACTTCAACCTGGGCGCAGAAGAAATACCGTGACATCGTACCCGATACATCCAAGGTACATTATATCCATCGTGAGAGTATGGAGGATGCCTATCTCTTTGATAGCGATCTCCGCAAGAATACGGTATATGTGAATGAGCAGGTGACTACACATATCGTCATGCCAGAGAATATCAAGCTCGTCGATATTTCCACCAATAGTATTATTGGCAACCAGTGTGCCGATAACATTGTCCGTATCAAACCTGCTGGCAGAATGTACGACCATGAACTGGCTGGCACTATGACAGTGATTGGTGAACGACATATTGCCCAGTTTAATGTCGTCTATGTCAAGGGGCCAGCTCGTGCCAACTCCATCTTCAACATCGACATCAAGGACACCAAGCGTTACAACAACCCCGATGTACTGATGCCCGAAGCAGACATGGCTCGCTTTGCATGGGCGATATACGGTATGCCAGCGAAGTTTCACAATATACATTATAAAAGATATGGCATCAAAGTCGTGGTCAATAACATCTATGCCATCGACGACTACTTTTTTATCGATTTCTCTCTTTACAACAGTACGAAGATTAAATTTGATATTGACGAGATACGTATTAAACTCACCGATAAGAAAGAAACCAAGGCAACCAATACTCAAACGATAGAACTTACCCCAACCTATATGCTCAACAAGGTCAATTCATTCAAAAAGGGCTACCGCAATGTGATTGTGCTGAACAAGCTCACCTTCCCTGATGAGAAAATCCTCAATTTGGAGATTTCCGAAAGTCAAATTTCAGGTCGTGTTATCTATATCCCTATAGAATATTCTGATATTCTTCATGCCGATGGATTCGATGAGCAGATGATGAAGAGCCTAACGAGAAACTATAATTATAAAAAAGGAGGACAGCGATGAAAAAGATATTCTTATCCCTGATGTTGGCTTTCTGCCTACTTCCGCAAACCCATGCTGGCGAGGATGACGAACATATCACCCTCAATACAGGACTTTTGTTCCAAAATACCCTCAATGCTACATTTGGGTATGAGAAGGAACTGAAATATGACAATGCCTTTGAAATCTTCGGTGAAGTTGGCAACCGCTGGGCTAAAGACCCTGAATGTGGCAAAGTATGCAACAAGTCCTTTTGGAAGAACTACTACTGGAATGGCGGAATCTTATACAAGAAGAGTTTGGTGCGTTGGAAAAATTCAACGCTCCGTCTCGACCTCGGTCCAGTGGCAGGTGCCTTTCGTGGAGATTACTTCTTTGGGGCAGAGGGCAGCTTTGAATACAGCTATACCTTTACGAATGGTTGGAAGTTCGCTCTCAAACAAAAGAACAACGTGAATTTCATGCACGGTGATACCTTCCGTAATGGTTTCACCATTGGTGTGAAGATACCTCTTTAACGATAACTGATATGAACCAAAAAGTATGAAAAGAAAAGTCAACTTTATGATATGGGCAGTAGCTATAATGTTACTGTCTTTTCAGCTGTCTTCATGTTCAGAACATATAGAAGACTGGCATGGTAATGTTACGGTAGGATCTATCCTTCTGTCAAACTACAGTATCATATCCGCACAGGGATATGACGCTTCAAAGATGACCGCAGTGGGTGTCGTCATTGGAACAAGACAGGATAGTATGTGGGTTATCTCTACAAAGAACTTGGGACAAGCTGCTTATCTTGATACACTCATGAGTGTTCCCAGCGTTTCGGCAGACGAAAACGCACTTTGTGGCATCGACAACACATCCGCCATACTCAAATCTGATCGCAAGAGTCCTGCCGTCAAATCTATTATCGATTATCCTTCGCCAGTGAAAGGTTGGGCATTGCCTTCCATTGGGGAGTTAAGGATGTTGGCAGCTAATGTTGGGACAATAGGGAATGTTATGGAGACCATTGACGGTGATGCCTTCCTTACAGTTCCTTACCTTAGCTCCACACAGGACGGTTCTTCCACACAGACAGAAGAACTGTATGCCAAATGTATATCTTTACATTCGGGCTACATATCCTCTATCCTCAAAACCGACCCTGCACAGGTTCGCCCGATCCTGCGCATGAAAATGAACTAACCGATTATCCACTCTTGATATGGCAACAGAAGAAACCAAAGAGCAGCAACAGATATACAATATATTCCGCAGTTGTATCTATATCGTCCTGATATTTGAGATTGTGATGAATCTACCCATCGCTTCCAGCGATCCCATCGCAAAATTTCTCTTATCCTTCCTATACAAACTCAAACTGTTTAACAGTGTCCTTGGCTGTAAGTTTATGGAGCTTGTTTGTATCGGTGTGACGTGTATAGGTACTAAGGCCCGAAAGGAATTGAAGTTTAATATGAAAACAATGGTCATCTATCCGTTGTCCATAGGCTTCTACCTTATACTAACCAGTGTCCTTGTGCATAAGGACACCTGGGGGGGTACAATGATGGGCTTCCCGACCAACCGAATTATCTATGTCGTTTGTTCCGTCATTGGTATCATGCTTGTCCATCAAGGGTTAGATGCCATCAGTAAGTATTTCAACCATAAGCTGGGAGACGACCGTTTCAACTTTGAGGAAGAGAGTTTCCAACAGATGGAAGAGAAGATAGAGAATGATTACTCGGTCAATATACCCATGATTTTCTATTTCAAGAAACGTATGAGAAAGGGATGGATCAACATTATCAACCCCTTCCGTGCCACTCTTGTCCTCGGTACTCCAGGTTCGGGTAAGTCGTTCGGCATCATCGACCCTTTCATCAGGCAGCACAGTGCCAAGGGGTTTACTATGATGGTGTACGATTACAAGTTCCCGACGCTGGCCAAGAACTTGCTCTATCAGTACTGTAAGAACAAAAAATATGGTCATCTACCAGAAAACTGCGGATTTCACGTCATCAACTTTGCCAATGTACGCTATTCCAACCGCATCAATCCTATTCAGAAAAAATATATCCCCGATCTCGCTGCTGCCTCCGAAACGGCAGCGACTCTGCTTGAATCTTTGAACAAGGGAGGTGGCGACAAGAAAGGTGGTTCAGAGGCTTTCTTTAAGAACGCTTCCGAGAACTTCCTTGCTGCCATCATTTATTTCTTCGTCAACTTTCACCCTATGGGATATTCTAAAGGGAAGAAACTGAAACGCTTCTTCCGCTATACAAGGGTCGTTAATATAGACAATGTAGAAGAGGGTACACTCCAATTGGTCTATAAAAACTGGACAGATTACGCTGGTGTCAATGAAAAGGGTGAGATAGTCCTTGATTTCAATAATAAGAATTGGAGCAACGTTTCCATTGACGACAACGGATTGTATGTTGAATTGGACGATTTCTCTTATGAAGATACAGAAGGATGTTTGGTGACCATACAAGAAACTTGGTATGAGGATAACAAGGGAAATAGAGTTGTTCCTGATACACGAACAGGCGAGTTCTCTGACATGGCTCATGTTCTCCAGTTTTTGAATAAGCCCTACAATGACGTATTCAACATTCTGATGAGTGATCGTGCCATCAAGCCACTTATGGCTCCCTTTGAGTCTGCTTTTAAAAACAAGGCTATGGACCAGTTGGAAGGTATGGTGGGTACGTTGCGTGTCGCAGCAGGTCGTCTTGCCACACAGGAAGCCTATTGGGTGTTTACTGGTGATGATTTTGACCTAAAGATTTCAGACCGTGAGCATCCCAGCTATCTTGTCATTGCCAACGACCCAGAGAAGGAGCAGGTCATTGGCTCACTCAATGCCCTTATCCTCAATCGTCTTGTCATGAAGATTAACAGTAAGAACAACTATCCCTGTAGTCTGATTGTCGATGAGTTGCCAACGCTATACTTTCACAAGATTGACCGCTTGATAGGTACGGCCCGAAGCAATAAGGTTTCCGTAACGTTGGGTTTTCAAGAGTTACCACAGCTGGAGGCGGACTATGGCAAGAATGGTATGCAGAAGATAATATCCACTTGTGGTAATGTATTCATGGGTGCAGCTCGCAACAAGGAAACATTGGAATGGGCGCAGAACGATATATTCGGTAAAGTCAAGCAGACAACAAAGTCTATTTCTATCAACGATCAAAAGGTTTCCACCTCCATATCCGAGAAGATGGACAACCTCTTACCAGCCGCAAAGATTGCGGATATGGCCACTGGTTGGTTAGCTGGTCAAGTAGCAAGAGACTTCACACCCACGCCTAACGATGCGATGAATACCTTTGAAATAGAGAACTCGACGGAGTTTAAGACTTCAAAGTATTTCTGCAAAACTAATTTCGATATGAAGAAGATCAAGACCGAAGAAGCCTTGTATGAGGATATACCGCCTATTTACAAATTCGGTTCTGACCGCGACATGGAAGTCATCCTTAATCGAAATTTCATTAAGGTCGATGATGATATTACCAGGATGATCAAGGAATTATATCCCGAAGGCGAAAAAGTAAAGTCAAAATAAGACAACAACATGTACAAAGATACCACTGATCAAATAGAGAATATTGGCGAGCGTCTAAAAAACGTTCGTCAATACCTTATCATGACGCAACATCAGGTCTCTCAATCAACAGGAATACCAGTTATTACCATATCGAAAATAGAACATAACAAGATTGTAAACTCAGATTCCTTTATCAAAATACTGCAATTCTATTCGAACTATATATCCGTGGACTTCCTACTGGCCAAAGATTTTAAGATTGCAGATGCTGACCAATTCGCAAAATCATTTTCTATCAACACGATAGTAAAGGCTAAGTTGGAGCTTTTCCAGCAGCAGTTTGTCAAGCAAATCGAAAATACGAGGAATGATTTTATACAAAAGGTCTCTGCGACTATAGACCTACTTTAGCCGTAAAAATCCCTTTGGAAGTTGGATATAGTGAAAATATTTTGTATCTTTGATAAAAGAGTATATCATAATCTGATACAAAAATCAATTATTCACTAATATTCGTTTGCTATGCTTACACTGATTGCTGGATTGATAGGCTATTTGAGCTACTGCATATTTGCGTTTCTCACTAAAATTGTGATTTGGACCGCCTATGCAATAGGTGTCGTTCTTTGTTTCATGATAAGGCATGGTATCAAACTCTTAGGATATTGTGCCAAGTTCCTACTCCTTGTCGGTTATTGGATTTTTCAGCAGTTCTATCTTTTCTATCAGAAAAGACAAGTAAAAAATAAAAACGCTGCCTTTTACGCAGAGCCGAAAACATAGAATTATAATAACCACAATAAGTGGATAAAAATATAATTTAGGTAATTTTTTGCCCTGTAAGGAAAGAAATTTACTCACGAAAAAAGAAGGGAAATAGATGCTGAAATCTGTCTCCCTTTTTTACCTTATTCTTGTCAAAAAATAGCTATAAAGAATTACTAATACTCTTCACCTTATATAGATAGTTTGAATCCTCCGCATAACCTATACGCTGGAGAAAGCGGAAATAGTCTCCGCCTTTGTATTTGTACTGCACATAATCTTTGTACGCCTTCACCGACTCTTCCCAATTGTTGAAGAGATAATAACTTCCATCGTTTGGTTTCCGTAGTCCGAATAGGTTATTGTAGTTTAGACAGACGTTAGAGGTGAAATAACCAGTTTCCAGCAGTGCCTGTGCAACTACAATCTTAGGAAAGGCAACCCCATACTTATCCAATGCCTGATAGAGATTGTTGATATTCAGTTCCTTCGGTGGTCGTGTTCCAAACCTAACATAGGCTATCTTATCACGAAGCCCTGTTATGTACTTATTCAAATAGGCAATGAACGGTGCAGGATTAAGACTCTTTCCGTTGGCAGTAATCTTGATATGCAAGTGTGGTCCCGTCGATTTGCCTGTATTTCCTGATATTCCGACGATTGTACCAGCATATACCTCGTCGCCCTCCCTGACCGTAACAGCTGCCAAATGACCATAGAGGCACTGTATATGACCGTAGTCGAGAACGACATGATTGCCATATCCCTTCTTGCTATAAACCACCTTCGTCACCCTTCCTGGGAGCATGGAATACACATGGCTCATATTACATTCAAGGTCAACACCGTCATGGAAGGAAGAACACTTCTTAAAGGGATCCTGCCGAAAACCATACCGAGACGTAACGCTGATAAAATCCAATGGAAGACACACATCCATCCTCTCCTTAATCAATCCAAAAAGCATACTGTCTTTGACATTGACAAAGACAGGCACATCCTTCTCAATGGATATTTCATGCCCCTCCGCTGTAGAGAAGAAATCAGTAAAATCCATTTTTGCATCACGTTCTTTTGAAGAAACTTTCATTGAATCTTGATAGGCATAAAAGTAGTCCTCATCTATCTTATCCGATTTGGCTTTGTTTATCACTTGCTTTTTATCCTCGCTTTCACGCATAATTGTGTAGAATTGTGCCCTTGATTGATAAGGAAAAGCGAGAAGTGAAACGCCTACAAATAACAACGATTTTACTTTCATCTTAAACTATTTTTTCCTAAATTTGAATCAAAATTACTACAAAAAATAATGTTATGGCAATGGTAAATCGTTTTTTAGAAAAAGACATTCCATATGGTAAGCTGGCCAATCTTGGCATCAGCAAAGAGAAAACGCTCTCTATGCCGAAGGACTTGTTGGAAACTTTTTTAAGTGGCAAGGTCACGCCACTTATTCAGGCCCAGATTCAATCCCAAAGTGGCAATGTCTATGATATTCCGTTAAAGTTACAGCTCGTCCAGGACAGGGCTGGGAACATACAGTTGATGACCTATCCTATCAGAAAGGAAATAGTCAGCGACATATCGCTCACTGATAACGACAAGGAGCGACTGCGCCGAGGAGATACTATTCGCAAGGAGGTTAAGGAAGATGGAATCCGCCGTACTCAATTCATCCAAATGGATAATGAAACAAAGTCGCTTATCAAGCGCAATGCGAGTAATTTGCGTATTCCAGAGCAGATTGCCCAAATGGAGAAGATCAATGACATACAGTTGGGTGCCAATCAGAAGCAAGCCATCAAGGAAGGCAAGCCTGTTGAACTCGAAGTCGGCCATGAGAAGGTTTCCGTTGGTGTAGATCTGAAAGAGCCACAAGGCTTTAAGGTCGTCCAAGGAGACATGGCAGAATGGGATCGCCAACAGAAGATAAAATACGACATCGCCAACGAAGGTTTCATGGGCTATGTTCTCACAGACCAAAACCGCTGGGAATACAAGCAGGTAGTCGATAAACTGCAATACAAGGAACAAAAGCGTGAGGTCAAAGAAGAGCAAAAAGTTTCTACTGGTATGAAGCTATAACCCATATTATCTTCTTATCACAACACTAAGAGTTCCATAAAAACTCAATTAATAACCAATCCCTTGATTGGGACACTTTAATACAATTACCGAACACAGCTGACAGTCGTCTTCTCGGTAGTCTTTAATATATTTCCCCAGTTTTAAAGACTGATTTTCAAGGAGCATAAGATCGTTGTTTTATGCCCAGAGAAGACTATTCTCCTGTCACGGGGAATCACACAAAAAACATACATTCCTATCAGGGACATGCCTATGTTTCTGACGGGACTTACCGTATGCTCGACTTTGGCAATCTCGATTTACAGATTGTCATGGCCGGGCTTTTTGCGTTTTGTCTTCTCTGCTTTTCCATAACACATAATTCATTTCACCTATGACTAAGGAAATTAAACCGCTGGTGGAGCAGGAAGATGCCATTCAGAAGCAAGCGAAGTCTGTTTCTGATAAAAAGACTGCAAACAAGTTAGAAGTGTACTACTCATCTGTTGCGTATCTGCAATTTGAGGAAGACACCCAAGTGTTGGCCAACCTACACAAGAAAGGCCATGTCAATAAGCTCCTGAAAGAAGCTGCCAACTACGACCAGGGCGATGCCATCGAACTTGACAAGACCTTTAAGTCGCCTCTGCAAAACAAAGGCGATGACCTTGTGAAGGAAGATAAAAACTATGCGATAGTCTATAATAGTTCTGTTGGTGGCACCTATGAGGTGTATCGCAAAGTGAGCGAACAGAACGTAAAAGAGAACATTGAGCGTTATGGACTACCCGATAATGCTACCCAAGATGTAAAAGACCTTGCTCGTGCCGCAGAAAAACAGCAGCATGCAGCCTCTCCAACAGAGGAAAAGCTTTCGCCAATGTTGAATCAATACGACTCGATGAAGGCAAAGCATCCTGATGCAATGCTACTCTTTCGCTCTGGCGACTTCTACATGGTCTATCGTGAAGATGCCGCAAAAGCTTCGAAAGTGCTTAACCTTTCGCTCACACAAAAGGCCCCTGGCATCGACATGGTAAGTTTTCCGCATCATGCCCTCGACACCTATCTTCCCAAACTTATCCGTGCAGGTGAGCGTGTGGCCATCTGCGATCAGCTCGAAATGTCCCGAAAGGAAAAGGTGGAGCAAACGAAGGCTGCTAAGAACGCCACTGATGCTAAAGAGCTAAGGGATCAGCTTGCCGGCAAGATAGTCGAGACCGTAGGGAAAAACAATCATCATGCCTTTGTACTCCCTCTTTCTGATAAAGTCGTAAGCGTGGAGACGGTCAAGGGTGAAACCATAGAACTGGCTAAGATGCAGGTGTTGCGTGGACGTGTTACCTTCACGGACACCGAAGGTAATAAGCTCCAACTGCGAGATCTAAAGCCTGATGCCATTCAGCAGCTCACCGAAAAGCTGCCAACTATTGCCAAAAACCATATAGACGGATTGCGAGCCAAGGAGACTCTTTCGCAACCAAATCAGCAGTCTGCCTCTGCATCTACCTCTCCCCATACGGCCACTACCGATCAGCAACAGCAATTCATCGATGACATCAAGGCTGCAATGGGCAGCTCTAAGATGGTTGTTCTCCCTGACTTCGGTACGAAGAAGGGCGTGGTTGCTGGCACAGACGAAGACAAGGGCATATCGCTAAACCGTGTTTATGCCTGGAATGACAATATATCATTTGCAGGTTCTGTACCTGGTGACGACTCAAAGAAGCGCAGATACTATCACCCAGAAAACATCCATCCCGATTTTTACAACTACCTCATTAGCGAAGTGAAGAAGGCCGTTGCCCCTCAACTCATCACGGAGAATGGTCAGAAGGTAACTTCTGCCAACCTCTTCGAATCGCCCAAGCAAGAGGGAAAGTATTTCTTCTATGCACGCCTCGACGGTGTGGGCTTGCACCCCAAGGCCGTCAAGGAGCAGGACGTGGATGCTTTTATGAAGAAAGAAATATCTGTCAAGGATATGTTCGCCAAGTACTATCCTTCCAAGATGGCCAAGCAGCTTAGTAAGGAGGACTTCGACAACCTGAAACTTTCTGATGGCAGGGAGCTGACAACTTTCCGTGTTTACAAGCAGCGTAACGAAAGCAAGCCTCATTTCGGAGAATACATGTTGTATGCCGAAATGGGAGACAAGCGATTCCATGCCACACCTCTCACGCACGACCAACTGGATGTGTATTTTGATCGAACACAGAGCAAAAGTCAGATTGCGGAGAAGGTCATTGGTGAGCAGCTGCATCTTAAATCAGCCTACGAAAAATACAGATTCCCAGAGAATATCCCAGTGCAGGAAATCCGTGTCAGGAAAGATGCGGAGGGTGCATGGCTCATATCTGCGACTGTCCAAGACAGAGGTCAAACGCCCGAAAGGAAGATGTCTAACAACGACCTCTATTCTCTTTTCAAGTCGAAGACGGCCTCTAGAGAACAACTCGGAGCTAAGTATCTGACGGAGGATGTAAAGGAGCTTTCCCTTACCAAGAAGTTAGACCGTTCGCAGGGGTTAAAGCTTTGATTTCTCATTAGCAATTCAAGACAAAATTATAAACCTAATGTCATTCCCCTCACCGATGAGGGAGAATGACAATCATACAAACAATACTAATTCAAAATGGAAAGTAAGTCATTCGAAGAACTTGAGCGCCTCAAACAGGAAGGGCGCATAGGCTGGGTCGAATTCCTCCAGCAGAGTGAATACAGTGAGAGTTATCAGCAGTGGCTCGCTGATCGAGGTGCCGAGCCTGACGAGGACAATGCCGAGTTGTTCCTTGAACAAACCGATGCTATGTTTCTCGAAAGTCAAGATTTATTGATGTAAGTTATGGCGTATCAATATCACAACAATTCGCAGTCATCCAGCGACAGAGCCATTGAGAAATTTTCAGAAATGATGATTTCTCGACTCGAAGAAGCCAAGACAAACAACTGGCAAAAAGGCTGGATAGGTGGTGAGGGAAACTTCGGTATGCCACAGAATCTGAACGGCCGAAACTATTCAGGTACAAACTCTCTATTCCTCTTCATGGACACGGCCATCAATCATTATGCAGCCCCTGTATATATGACCTTCCTGCAAAAGGAGAAAGAAGGATTGCGCCTAAAGAAAGGCTCGGAGGCCATGCCAGTTATCTACTGGGACATGAGCATCAAGGACGGCAATGGCAAGAAGGTGTCCGTTGCAGATTACAAGAACATGAGCAAAGCAGAGAAGGAGGCGTGCGAGATTCGCCCATTTCTCCGCTCGTTCCGTGTTTACAACATTGACCAGACCAATATGCAGGAGGTCAACAAGGAAAAGTATGACCAAATTATAGCACGTTTTCAAAGTCCTAAGATTGCTGACACCGAAGGTATGTATCAGAATAAAGCCCTTGACAGAATGTTTGAGCGTCAGGAATGGCTATGCCGTATTCAGTATGATAAGCCTTCTGATGGTGCCTACTTTAGTCCATCACGTGATATGATTGTCCTTCCTCAAAAGGGACAATTCAAGAAAGGTACATCGGAGTCGGAGATTTACAAGGATGGTATGGAGTTTTATTCCACTGCTCTCCATGAAATGGCTCATTCCACTGGTACGGAGGAACGGTTGAACCGCAATATTCATAACCATTTTGGCGACCCGAAATATGCCAAGGAAGAGCTTGTGGCAGAACTTTCATCAGCTATGGTTGGGAACACCATGGGATTTGATCGCCGTATTCAGGACAACAACGTTGCATACATCGATGGCTGGCTCAAAGCATTGCATGAAGAGCCTAAGTTTATTGTATCAGTAATGGCTGATGTCAACAAGGCTTCCAATATGATTTTGGAAAAGGTAGATGCACAGAAAATTGCTTTGGGGGAGTCTCCAATTCTTGGTGCCAAGCACGTTGAGCCACCTGATCTGACGCAGGGGAAACATAAGACACAAACCGTTGCTTCTTCTAAGACCGAAAAGCAAGGAGAAGAGAAAAAGGCAATCACGGCAAGTGTCTATAAACTGCCAACTGGATCCTATGTCATTCAGGCTTCTGTCAATGGTCAGAATTTAGATCAGAAACCTATCGACAACAAAACCGCAGTAACCTATCTCCGCCTTAGTGATGACTCGCAGAAAGCAACAATGCTATCCTCCATTGTGAAGGATAAGTATGGTGATGAATTGCAACATCCCAAGGCAGAACGGCAAGTATCAACAGGATTAAAACTATGAGAGACTTATGAGAGAACATCAAGTAGATTTCAAGGCTTTGAAGGCTAAGGTTGGTATTGACGACATAGCCTACAGTCTCGGTTATCAAATTGACAGAAAAGCAGGAATGGGACGGTACGTTGAATTTGTACTGCCCGATTCCGCAGGAGGAAGAAAGGACACCATCATAGTTAGTCATATTCACGATAAGGCACAACAAACTTTCTTCCGTCGTAACGGTCAGCGTGGCGACGTAATCAACTTTATCCAAGAGAACGCCAATTCCTTTGGTGTGAGTGGTCGTAACAACTGGGATTTAATCAGTAAAGTCATAGCGAAGTTTGCCAACCAACCCATCGACGATAAGCCACAGAGGGCATACGCTCAACTCAACGGTGCGAGTAAGCCTTTCGACCCCAAACTTTATCATACAGAACCAATACTGCAAAATATGGACGCTGCCCAATACATCTTCCGTCAGCGCAACATCAAGAAAGAGACTATCGAGGATTTTGCGCCCTGGATTCAGAGAGTGAAGGACACACGTTTTAACAGCGATTATGTCAATATAGGCTTTCCTTACGTCAAGCCTGGATCAGATAAGGTGGAAGGTTATGAGATACGAGGCTATGGCAGCTTCAAGCGCAAGGCCACTGGCACCAATTCCACTACCGCTGCATGGATTGTGGACTTCTCAAAAAATAACAATCCGCAGGACATCAAGCATGTCTATTTTGCCGAAAGTGCCTACGATGTGATGGCTTTCTATCAGGCAAACAAGGCAAAACTAAAGGGAGAACTGGAGCAGTCAGTCTTTGTCTCCATTGGTGGAACATTCTCCAATCAGCAGGTCTGTGGTATTATGGATTACTACTCCAATGCTCGTGCCGTCGATTGTTTCGACAATGATGTGCCTGGGCGTATCTATGGGATGCGTATGGTGGGGGTCGTAGAGAAGATACCTTTCAATATCGTACAGGCCGATGAAGCTATCAGGGTAAGTTTCAATGGTGTTGAGCATAAGCTGGATCCACGAAAGGCAACGCTGAATAGCCTTCATGATTTTATACGCTTCAAACGTAAATATGGAGTCGAGAAAGCACCTGCTGCTTTCAAAGATTGGAATGATGTTGTGATGAATAAGCCTACGTTTCAAATCCTTTCCAAAAGTAAGTTCGAGCGTGAGGACAATCTTAGGGAAAAGCGGATGGGTGGGCTAAAGATGTAGAGACTATGGACGTATATATCAAACCGGATTACAGACAGTTCTTTGCCGAGCAAACAGGGCTGACCCTGATGTTTATAATGTCGATCATTGCCACGCCTTTTTCCTCCATCTTAGGCAACGGATATATCCAAATCTGCTTATCAGCACTTTCCCTGCTGTTGGCTATCGTGGGCATCGTAAGGTATATCACACTTACGGCCATAGTGTGGATTATCAGCGATAATAAGCTCTGCCGTATTCGTGGCGTATTCTCACGCCACACCGACTATTTAGAACTATATCGTGTGGTGGACTATAGCGAGTCGCAGAGTTTTTTGCAAAAGCTATGGAAGGTAAAGACGGTAAGTGTCATTTCCACTGACAAGACAGATAGTACGATGGTGATGTATGGCGTGAATGCCAGGCATGATATAGTCCAGCTTATCAGAAACAGAGTAGAAAATTGTAAAAAAGAAAAGAGAATATATGAAATCACAAATCAGTAAAAAAGGATTATTCCTCATCGCTTTGGTGTGCTGTTTCAAAAGTTCTATCCAAGCTGCTGTCGTACAGGTAGATCCTGCTTTGGCAGGTGCTATTACATTGCAGATGAATACTTTGAAAAACATCTATTCTAAGCGTGAGAAGACGCAGAATAAGATTATTGCTGCCGAAGCATCAGTAACGGTAGCCTTGGATCAGATGCACAAGGTAGAGGATAAAGTGTTGGGGTATATGGCAAACGTGCAAGGTGCCTTTAAAAACCTTTATCAGATAAAGCGTGCTGGTGAATTAGTTGTGAAGGAAATTCCCTCCAACATGAATAATGTGCGTCATGCCATCAAGGTTGGTGGCTTTGAAGGAACGTTTCTGGCTACAACGGTTGGTACGGAGCTTAGCAGTATGACCATGGATATGATGAGCCTCTATCCTTTCTTAGAGCAGCTGGTGACCACTGGCACATACAACACGACCGATTACGATAGCCAGGGAAACATTATCAAAAAGAAGAACAAGGTGAATCTTCTCAACTCCGCAGAACGCTATTACATCTGCAACACCGTGGTTGACAAACTTGAAAGCATCAATACCTCGCTTTATCTTCTCGCTTGGGAGATACAGACCATGCGCTGGCGTGACCTCTTCTTCAAACTCGATCCCGAAGGATGGGCAGCGGTCATGACTGGAAAGAATATCGTGGAAGGCGTTGTGAGCGACTGGAATTATAATCTACGCAGATACAATTAAACATTAACCATAATAAAAAGGTACTTTAATGGAACAATCAGATAGAGAGTTTGGCCTATGCCCTGTATGTGGGCATGGTCATATTATCAAAACTAATAGAGATTACGTTTGTACTAACCGATTAAATCCATCATCAGAGCATGGTGGCTGTCGTTTTTCAATACCTCTGCATACACATGGTATTGATATAACCGATGGAATGATTCGCCAGCTAATAAGAAATGGTTGCACTGAATATACGAAAATGTGCGATCAGAAAGGATTCCCTTATCAGGGACGCTTTATTATTAACCCTGGTAAGGGTTATGATATAGAGACCGAAACACGACCTATTGATGCAGTGTGTCCTAACTGTGGAGGACAAATCATTCAGACAAGGTTTGGGTATGCTTGCGTCAACCATCTATCCGTCAACTCACTATGTAACTTCATCATACCCAACTTCATCTGTAATCGCTATATCACCGTTGAAGAAGCAGAAGCCTTCTGTAATGGGAATGGTGATATTCTCGACGGTTTTTTCAACAAGCAAGGCAAGTGGTTTTCTGCCTACCTCACAAGGACAGAGAATGGTAATGTGGAACTATCTTCAATCATTGGCAAATGTCCAGTATGTGGACAAGACGTTTTGGTTGGTCCGACAGCCTTTAACTGTTCCAATTATAGACACGGATGCGATTTCAAAATATGGAGGCACTACTATGGCCATAAGGTAAATCTCCAGGACGCAAAGGAACTGCTGGATCATGGTAAGCTAAAAATGCCTTTCGAGGCCTTCGATAAGCTCGGTCACGTACATGCCCTCACGTTGAAAGTTGGCCTTCATAACGAAATACAAGTAACATCATATAAATAAAGATGAACATGAAAGAGAATCAAGTTTCTTTAAATGAACTTTTGCGAAAGGCAAAAGAACGGTCAGGCTTGTCGCAGGAAGTATTGCGACAGAGCCTTCATGCCCTGTTGGGTGCAATCAGTGAGATTATGGACGATGGCAAGGGGGTCGTACTGGACAACTTTGGTAGTTTCGAGCTACGAACTGTCAAGGAGCGTACCATGACCCCTCCACCGCCCAACAACACACCCATCGTTGTGCCAGAGCATCAGGTGGTGCGCTTTAAGCCATACAAGAATTTACTCATTTACCACATGAAATATTAAGGAACGATGAAAAAACTGACATATATTCTCATCTTCGCAGTATGCGCCTTTGTAAGTGCGTGCCATTCACCCAAGGACGGAATGTTTGAAAAGGCGCAGGAAAATCTTAAAGCCTCGCTTGACTATCCCAAGCAGCTGAAACTGACTGCCCATACAGAGCCTGATTCAGCCTTCGGCGTAAACTACTTTACTCGTAAAGAGATTACTGGTATGCTAAAGGTGATGGACGTTGTGACGAAGAACCTCATGGCCAAAACACAGGGAGTAACTGATATATCCAAAGCTGATGTATATACGGTAAATCTGATGCGTCGGCAGATGAACGCAGCCACAGAAGTACAGACGATGATTTTCAAGAACACTCCAAAAGGTGAATGGTCGGGCTGGAAAGTGAAGCTCGACTATGAATGTGTCGATAAAGACGGTATCAAATATCGTGCTGAACGCTGGGTATTCTTCGACCGAGAAGGCAAGAATGTAGTAAAGACCTTTGAAATACCTTTGCCGTGATAGAATCTACAAAGAGGTTAGAAAACCTCGTGAAAGAATTGTACAAGTGCCACTCTCTGCATGATGCAGAGAAGGCACTTGTACTTTTTGATGTCGGTACCTCTTTTGTCGTCATTGGTGCCGATGCCGATAAGCTATACCTTACGTTGGGCTGGGAAATCACCGATTTCTCTGACGGAGATACCATCTATTCCTATATGGTTATTTCTCGCTACGGTGCAAAGATTTTGCTGGATTTACGACTCCATATTGAGACGTCCAACGTTAGGAAAAACAATCAAATCAGCGTCCTGACTACAGCGACAACCCAACAAACACTGGACTATTTGCGCATACTGGTTGGCCAGGATTGCCTGAACTATCCTATCATAACTATCCCTGTTACAATGGAAGGAGTCGGATATATCAGAGAGGTACGCATTACTTCGATCGTTATTACAGCACATTCTGTTGCGGTATGCATCGACAATAACGAACAGATTGAGTTGGTCAAAAATCATGAATGGAATTTCAGCCGTATAGGACTTACTCTGTTAGGTTATCTATCAGATTTGATTGCACAGCAAGCACCTTATATGATAAGCCTTATACAAGCCACTGCGCAGACTCTTAGAAACCAAAGAACACAGAACACGGCATTATATAAGATGTTCCTTGATAAGAAACGTGAAATCTCGCCTGATACCATCGTTTTTATTCAGGTCGAGGATTCTTATCTGACCTTCGATGATGATGCAATTGATGCTTTTGCCTGTCAGAAGGGAGTGTTCTTGTATGAATATAATGTGTTTGGCTTGCGTGGCCGAACCGTTGCGCTATTGGATAATAGCCAAGTCGAGACTTTGCGTTCCGTCCAACCTCTATTAGTAGTGAATAGTAAGAAAGACGTTCCATTATATAAGTTAGGATTAAAGGAAAGTTTCCTCAACCTGAAATGCAATGATGAACTTACCTATTCTGATGTACTCATCCGTAAACAAAAAGATGGTGAATACGTCATTTCAGCAAGCTATTGTGGGCATCCACTTCCCGAAACACCAATCCTCAATACCATTGGAGGATATTACTGTAATTTGCCGTCCTGTAAGGAACGCAGTGCCATACTCTCATCACTCGCTCACCGTACCTACGACAGCCTGGTTTCGTCAGTTTTTGGCTCCAGTGAGTGAAATAAATGACAAATAGCAATAAAAATCCATATCATAACGTTATCTTTGTAGTCTTTAATCAAAAACAGTAATGTATGATTCGTCGATACACCCTACTAATCCTATCAGTGCTTTTCTCATGCACCGTCTTTGCGCAGGAGGACACTGGTAATAAGCCACAAGAGCCTATCTTGGGCTATTATCAGTTGGGAATGAACTTTGATGAATACTGGAGCCAAACACAGAAGAAGAAAGAGGCAACAGAAGTAACAGATTCCATTACCATGCTGTCAAAATATATTCTTTCCATCAATGGGATTGGTTTCGATGTTGATAATATTATCTCCCCAGCCGCCGACATCACGGCTTCTGACAATGAAAACTATACAAAAGGAACATCACCACTTTATTTTACAGATTGCGACTATTTCCTTGAAAACAAATTAGTTTCTGTTACAGTTAAAACTCCTTTACCTGAAACGGAAGGTTTTTGTTATATGCCATCAGCCTTATATGAGCAAGAGCGTTTGCCCAAGAATCAATGTTTATTTGATGTCCATAATGTTGATCAGCACAACCAACTGGTTAGCCTTACTGAAAGATTAGAAACCTATCTCTCTCAAAAGTACGGCAAACCAACCAAGGAGTACTCCATTGCTAAACTGCAACCTTTGCACCAAGGTGAGCTTTTCCGCCAATTCTCTGCTCACTGGTTTAGCTTATGTAAATCGGGGGCAATCTTGCCCAAAGCAGAGTGGCAATCAGGGAATATGAAAGTTATAATGGGAATAACCAATTCAGCGACCATCTTCATATCCTTCTTAGATGAAGTTTCGTTATCTCATCAGAATCTTAACAGAATCTTTGCACCAGCAAAGCAACCAAAGCCTACTGCCGAGTGGTAGTCATGGCTTAACGCTTAAACCTTCTCTCGTCGTCTATATCATCCCAGTTACTTCCTCCGCCAACTTCCCACTCACGATTAGAATTATGGGCAGAGCCAGTAGGACGCAATAAGTTCCCAGCATTGATATGTTGGGAATTTGTGTTTTGTGGACTTGTAGGAGGTGGCATAGCTACCGCCCCCCTCTCGTGCGTTGCAAACTGGGATAGGTCTATATCCGTATCCCGCAGATTGACGATTGTGGAGTTACCCATATCGACGGCATAGACCGAAACCTCTCTTCTGAATATAAGGATTTTAGCAATACGTAGATTGTCATATAGTTGTCCTCTTTCAGCAGTCCCCAATATCTCCTTGATTTGGTTTACAGTACCATCACTCTTTTCTTTGTTCCTATCAGGACAGATCTGAATAACACCCTCATCATCGATATGTCCAAGCTTGCAAAGGATAGCCCTCTCTTCTTCGGTCGCAGGATTGAATCCCTGGATCCATTGCCTCCTGAAATTCTTGCGTAAAATAGAAAAGTCCTTCTCATCAACCGCAATCGAAATTTTGCGCTGCTTATCTCTGATATACCCATCGTGATAGATATTGACCCTATATTTCCACCACAGCGACTTGTTTATCTCGCCGATAGTAAGTTTATCGTTTTCCTCAATCAGTTTGTGTACAAAGCCTAAAATAGCCTTCTCACTTTCTCCGACAAGTATATCTTGCTGCTGCTTGAAAGCAAGTAAAGTCTTTATGTCTAAGATGTCGCTACCTTTATATACTGCCTTGTTTTTGTGATCCACCACCATATATCCATAAGGAACATCTTTCTTCCCTATAAAGACGAGAGATATGCCCAGCTTCTTTTTCAGCATCTTATTTAGATCTTCTTTGTTTGAAGTCAATCCCCTATATTTCAAAAGGATGGCCTTTAACCTTTTGCGCTGCTTGCTGCTTTCCTCCTTCGTCGTCTTTGTCATCGCCAGTTCTATCTCTTTGATGACAATGCTATCAAGCACAGTACCCCCTTTTTTGACATTGAGCTGGTCATCTTCCACATAGCTCTCATACCCATTGCTCTCCAGAATAGCCTGAAATTGTCCCAACGTTGCAAAAGAATACTCCATAGCCTTCTGAATGATACTCTTTGCTTCATGCTTTGGTTCTATTCCCATGATTTTATTGATGATAGCCTGAGAACGTAGTCTTTCGTTGTCATGTTCTATCTTCTTGCCTTGTGGATTAACTCTGCTCGTCACAATGTGGATATGATTGTTGCCTGTATCGTGGTGCGCATAGATCAAGACTGGTTGTCCCTTGTCAGCATACCCCATTTCTTTAAGGTACTGATGCGCAATATCCAGTAACTGGTCATGCGTATATTCCTGCTTCTTACATGATATGGAGACATGAAACTGGGTATTCTTGATGTTTTGATTGATAGACGAATACTTCATTAGATACTCCTGTAAGTTGGCAGCTGTAACGTTTCCTGTTTTTTGAAGATAGTCAAAATTTGAGATTTCCAAGAGTTCTGCCGAACCCTTAGACACCTTTCTTTCGTTATAATTGACAGCATTGAATGTGCTGCTTGAATGGAGAATAGTTGCTATCATCGCACTTTAATTGATGTAAAGGTAGTTTCGATAAAGATAACCAGGATGGCATCTGCTAAATCACATTGGTCAATAAATTAAAGTGCCTCGAAACTACGATGCAAATATAACATTTTTAGCTGAATTAAAGTTCTATAGCCTCGCCGAATTTTAGTATCTTTAAGTAAGAATATCATTGAATCAGCGCATGAAAGAAGACAAAAGGACAAATCGTATCAATCTCCATCTTAACAAAAAGGAGTTGGACTTATTCAAAAATAAAGCCAAAAATTACAATCAAATGGCTTCTATGATTCGTGATGCAGTGGCACAATTCGATGACAAAGGAACTGTAAAACGCATCGAATCTTTGAATAAATTAGCCGACTTGATAACCGAATTTAATCACGAAATTTCTAAGCAAGGAGTAAATCTTAATCAGATTACCAAGCGTGCTAATGAACTAATTTACAAAGGAGCATTAGACAAAGAATACTACGAAGAAATTATTCTCCCTCATGTTTCTGACCTAAAAAAAGTGATGGCCACCATGAAAAAGCAGCAATCTGATATCTTCAAAAGATTGCTAAAAATCTAAAAGACGCATCATTTTTTTGTCCTAATATCGGAGTTGCGACGATATTTCTCCCACTTTTGTGGGCAAGTAACCTTTATGTGCCGATTTGAAAAATAGGCGCCTAAAGGTACAACTTGCTACACATTTTCTACGCCCTGTTTCAATCCCTTTGTACATGATGTTTCTATCTCATTTTCCCCATTTCTTTCTAAATTCATCCTGAAACCCTGTGCTAAGTTCGATTTGTCGATATGTTTTATTGTTAATCAAAAAACCAAAATAACAAACAAACAATAAAACAAAGTATATGCTTTTCAACCGAATATAATCGTTGCTAAACAAAAAAACAAAATATATGTTATTCAAACAATCATAAACTTTACCAATCAAAAAACCAAAATAATAAACAAGCAATAAAACAAAGTATATGTTTAGCAACCGAATATAAACGTTGCTAAACAAAAAGGCAAAATATATGTTATTCAAACAACCATAAACTTTGCAAATCATAAAAACAAAATAGCAAACAAGTATAAAAACAAAATATATGTTATTCAAATAACCATAATCTTTGCCAATCATAAAACCAAAATAACAAACAAGCATAAAAACAAAAAGGGTAAAAGGTAATCGGTGACACCACTACTCGGAATGGTAGAACTGGAGGGAAAAGGTCGATCTGACATCAATGCTGCATATAGTCTTACTGGTTGCCTTTGAAAAAGTCGTAATCTTATCGTTGTTTTATCGGGATAAAAATAAAATAACCTTGATTTTTTTGGGGAGTTTATGAAAAATATCCACGGTCATTAGTCCACTTCGTAACCTTTTGAGAAGACTGGAGACTCGGCTTCTGTACGGCATCGACCTTATTTTTTTCCCTTTAGTTAAAAGTTTCTCTCGCGCGCGTATAAAGCTTTATTTATTATTTTTATTTATAAGCTTTATTTAAGAGCGTTGTAAGCTCTTGAAAATCAGAGTGCTTACCTGTTATTAAGTAACCTTTTGAGAACGATTAAGTAACCTTTTGAGAACGATTAAGTAACCTTTTGAGAACGATTAAGTAACCTTTTGAGAACGATTAAGTAACCTTTTGAGAAGAGTCCTCCTTCTTTTCCTTGATTATTTAAGGCAACAATCTGACTTTTTGAATTTTTGTCGCATTTCCTTTGCTCTGTCTTGTAATTTACCTACATTTGAATTGTCGTTTCGATGCGCTTTAATACAATTACCGAACCAGCTGACAGTTGTCTTCCCGGTACCCTTTAATCAAATTTTCGCTACGACATCAAGGATTATCAATTCTGAAAATTTAATTAAAGGGGTTAACAATGACAAAAAGACGAATCACCCTCATTGAAAATGGCGACGTGGGCAAATGCTCATTCAGTTTCAACAACCTTATTCTTCGTTCTCCTCTTCGCTATACGATGATGGAACGCCGTTTTCTCTATAAACTATCGGAGGCTATCAAGATGCGGTATGAGGAAATGAGATTGGAGATGCGTGATAACTGGCAGAACCTCGTGTTCAATATGACGGATCGGGATTTGGCTTCGGTCGGTGGAAATACCAACGTTATG
>QWCE01001406.1_pt1 | contig 36665 bp, 25 predicted proteins | sample 1972531 | NCBI WGS metagenome assembly QWCE01 (sample SAMN09866716, study PRJNA288562) | Human gut metagenome isolate term4_stool, whole genome shotgun sequencing... | reverse complement strand
AATCGGGTTTTGGTTTCATTCTTATCGAATGTCCTTGTCCGAAAAATTATTTTTATAATTTTTCAAGGTTGTTTCACTGTTCAATTATCAAGGTTCTTGCAATCTGTTTTCGTCTCAAAAGCCTTATCTTTCCGCGTAAAACCGATTGTTTTCTCTGCTTCCGCTTTGTTGTTTCTTTACCGCGTCAGCAAATATTATCCTATCAGATAATCTCTTGCTTGTCAACACTTTTTTTAACTTTTTTATTTCGTTTTTCAAAGTCTCTGTCGCGTCAACGAGTTATATCTTATCAAACGGTTCGACGTTTGTCAACACTTTTTTTCATGTTTTTTACATTTTTTAATTTGACCGTTTTTCTAACTTAAATCACGACAAAAAAAAGAAAAAAAACAGGTGCTTAACCATATAGCAAAGCACCTATTTTTTCGATTTTGTTAATTACTCTTCAATCGTTACCACGTCATCATCTGCTTCCGTCATGGCAATTTCTTCGTCTTCCGCAATATCCAGTTCAACATCCGGATCTTTTACGAGAATCTTTACTTCTTTCTCTTTTTCTTCTTCTACCACTTCTACAGCCTCTTCTACCGGTTCCGGTGGCTCAAGACTGTCTACCAGGTCACTGTGCAGCTTGATATTACGATAACGCTTCATACCGGTTCCGGCCGGAATCAGCTTACCAATAATAACGTTCTCTTTCAAACCAATCAATGGGTCCACTTTGCCCTTAATTGCTGCATCGGTCAACACTTTAGTAGTCTCCTGGAAAGATGCCGCTGACAAGAAGGAATTTGTTGCCAGGGAAGCTTTTGTAATACCAAGAATAACCTGATTGCCTTCCGGTGGCTGTTTACCCTCAGCTTCAAGCTGCTCTTTTACATCCTCATAATCCAGAGCATCTACCATAACACCAGGCTGGAAGTCAGAATCCCCATTATTCTCAATGCGAATCTTCTTCAGCATCTGACGTACAATAACCTCGATATGCTTGTCATTAATTTCTACACCTTGCAGACGGTATACGCGCTGTACTTCACGGAGCATATAATCCTGAACCGCACGAACACCTTTAATTTTCAAGATGTCATGTGGATTTACACTACCTTCTGTCAACTCATCACCAGCCTCTAATTCCTGTCCTTCCAATACTTTAATACGGGAACCATATGGAATCAGATATGCTTTGCTCTGTCCGGTTTCATCATTTGTAATAACCACTTCACGTTTCTTCTTGGTGTCACGAAGCTGAACTTTTCCTGCAAATTCGGAAATAATAGCAAGTCCCTTTGGCTTTCTTGCCTCAAAAAGCTCCTCGACACGAGGAAGACCCTGTGTGATATCGTCGCCGGCTACACCACCGGTATGGAACGTACGCATGGTAAGCTGTGTACCCGGCTCGCCGATGGACTGAGCAGCAATAATACCAACTGCTTCACCAACCTGTACCGGTTCTTTCGTTGCCATGTTTGAACCATAACATTTTGCACAAATACCAATGTGTGATTTACAAGTAAGAATCGTACGAATCTTAACCTGTGCCTTATCACCTGCATCAATAATTTTCTTTGTATTCACAATGCGCGCCGCACGTTTTGGCGTAATCATATGATTTGCCTTAACAATCACTTCACCATCGTCATCAAGAATTGTTTCACAGGAATAACGTCCTGTAATTCTCTCCTCAAGCGTCTCAATTACTTCTTTTCCATCCATGAATGCACTAATCCACATACCCGGAATTTCTGCACGGTTACGGCTCTCGCAGCAATCCGTCTCACGAATAATCAATTCCTGAGACACATCAACAAGACGTCTTGTCAAATATCCGGAATCGGCTGTACGAAGCGCTGTATCGGAAAGACCTTTACGAGCACCATGCGCAGAAATAAAGTACTCCAATACGTCAAGACCTTCACGGAAGTTTGACTTGATTGGAAGTTCGATGGTACGACCGGATGTATCTGCCATCAAACCACGCATTCCGGCAAGCTGTTTAATCTGCTTATCCGAACCACGGGCTCCGGAGTCCGCCATCATGTAGATGTTATTCAATTCATCCAAACCACTCAGCAGGTCATGTGTAATCTGGTCATCGGCAATTTTCCATGTCTCAACAACAGATTTGTAACGCTCTTCCTCAGTCAACAGACCACGGCGGTATTTCTGGGAAATAACTTCAACCGTATTCTCTGCCTGCTTAAGCAAATCTTTCTTCGTTGCCGGCACTTCCATATCGGAAATGGAAACAGTCATTGCTGCCTTTGTCGAATATTTATAACCAAGTGCTTTAATTGCATCGAGCGTTTCCGCTGTCTTTGTTGCACCTTCATTGTTAATACATTTTTCCAGAATCTGTTTCAACTGCTTTTTGCCAACGTGGAAATCTACTTCCAGTTTAAGGAAGTTATCCGGATTGCTTCGGTCAACAAACCCAAGATTCTGGCTGATAATCTCATTGAAAATAAATCTTCCCAATGTCGATTCAATAATACGAGATTCTTCTTCACCTGCAGCATTTACGCCAAAACGACGAATTTTAATTTTGGCATGAAGTGTAATCTCATGGTTTTCATAGGCAATAATTGCCTCATTCATATCTTTAAAGAAACGTCCGGTTCCTTTTGCTCCCTGCTCCGGAGTTCTCTCCTGTGTCAAATAATAAATACCAAGTACCATATCCTGAGAAGGTACGGCTACGGCACCACCATCGGATGGTTTCAGCAGGTTGTTTGGTGACAACAGAAGGAAGCGGCACTCTGCCTGTGCTTCCACGGAAAGTGGCAAATGCACAGCCATCTGGTCTCCATCGAAGTCGGCGTTGAACGCTGTACATACGAGTGGGTGAAGTTTGATTGCCTTACCTTCGACAAGGATTGGCTCAAATGCCTGAATACCCAGACGGTGAAGTGTAGGGGCACGGTTTAACATAACCGGATGCTCGCGAATTACTTCTTCAAGGATATCCCATACAGCAGGCTCTAACTTCTCTACCATTTTCTTTGCATTTTTAATATTATGAGCAGTTCCGTTTGCAACCAATTCTTTCATTACAAATGGTTTGAAAAGCTCAATTGCCATCTCTTTTGGCAGACCGCACTGATAAATCTTAAGTTCCGGTCCTACGACGATTACAGAACGTCCGGAATAGTCAACACGCTTACCAAGAAGGTTCTGACGAAAACGTCCCTGTTTACCTTTAAGCATATCAGATAATGATTTCAATGCACGGTTTCCAGGTCCTGTAACCGGACGGCCACGACGTCCATTATCAATCAATGCATCAACCGCTTCCTGCAGCATACGTTTTTCGTTTCGCACGATGATATCCGGAGCGCCAAGTTCCAAAAGTCTCTTCAAACGGTTGTTACGATTAATGATTCGACGATACAAATCGTTCAAATCGGAAGTTGCAAAACGTCCACCATCCAACTGCACCATCGGACGAAGATCCGGTGGAATAACAGGAATTACCGTAAGAATCATCCAGTCCGGATGGTTCCCGGATTCACGGAATGCTTCTACGACTTCCAGACGCTTGATAATGCGCGCACGTTTCTGTCCGCTGGCGTCCTTCAATTCATCTTTCAATGTTTTGGATTCTTCTTCCAAATCAATTCTCTGCAAAAGTTCCTGAATGGATTCTGCACCCATACCAACACGGAATGTATCACCAAAATCTTCTCTTGCTTTCTGGTATTCCTGCTCGGAAAGAACCTGTTTTACCTGAATTTCCGGTGTCTCAGATTCCAATACAATATAGGAAGCAAAATACAATACTTTTTCCAATACTTTTGGAGAAATATCCAAAATCAAGCCCATGCGGCTCGGAATTCCCTTGAAGTACCAAATATGGGATACCGGAGCAGCCAACTCAATGTGACCCATGCGCTCACGACGAACGCTGGATTTTGTGACTTCCACACCACATCGGTCGCAGACAACACCTTTATAACGTACTTTTTTGTACTTACCGCAATGACATTCCCAGTCTTTGCTCGGTCCAAAAATACGCTCGCAATACAAACCGTCTTTTTCCGGTTTCAGGGTACGATAATTGATGGTCTCCGGCTTCTTTACCTCACCTCTGGACCACTCACGGATTTTCTCCGGAGATGCCAGTCTGATTTTAATTTTATCGTAAGTCAATGTCTTTTCTTCTTCATTACCATACTGTGGCATATTTATAACCCGTCCTTTCTATCAATCTGCGCTGATGCTGCTATCGTCATCAATGCCCTGTACATCCGTTTCACGGAAACCGGCATCTTCAAAGGATTCTTCTTTGAGTTCAAAGTTTTTGTCATTGATTAATTCATTCACATTTTCATGAGTTCCTTCTTCTATGGACTCAGTCATCTGAACTTCGTTTCCTTCTTCATCCAGCACTGCAACATCCAATCCGAGAGCCTGTAACTCTTTCAGCAATACCTTAAAGGACTCAGGTATGCCAGGCTCAGAAATATTGTCGCCCTTGATAATTGCTTCGTATGTCTTAACACGTCCTACTACGTCATCCGACTTCACGGTCAGAATTTCCTGAAGAGTATAAGCTGCGCCATACGCCTCAAGAGCCCATACCTCCATCTCTCCGAATCGCTGACCACCAAACTGCGCTTTACCACCAAGTGGCTGTTGGGTAACCAGTGAGTAAGGACCAGTGGAACGAGCATGGATTTTATCATCAACCAAGTGATGGAGTTTCAGATAATGCATGAAACCAATCGTAACTTCGCCATCGAAATACTCTCCGGTACGTCCGTCACGAAGCTGAACCTTTCCATCTTCCTTAATCGGCACACCTGCCCATTCTTTTCTATAGTCCTGATTTGTCAGGAGATAATCCATCACTTCCGGATCAAGAACATCTTTGTATTTCTTCTCAAAATCCTCGAGTGGTGTATTTACATAATCGTTTGCCAGTTTCAAGGTATCCATGATGTCAACCTCGTTTGCACCATCAAATACCGGTGTTGCAACATTGAAACCAAGGACTTTCGCTGCCAGACTCAAATGAATCTCAAGCACCTGTCCGATATTCATTCGGGAAGGCACACCCAGAGGATTCAACACGATGTCAAGCGGACGTCCGTTTGGCAAAAATGGCATATCTTCAACCGGCAGTACACGGGAAACGACACCCTTGTTACCATGACGACCAGCCATCTTATCGCCGACCTGAATTTTTCTCTTCTGTGCAATATAAATGCGCACGGTCTGATTTACACCAGGTGACAATTCATCCCCATTTTCACGGGTAAATACTTTCGCATCCACAACGATACCAAATTCACCATGTGGAACACGAAGAGATGTATCTCTTACTTCTCTTGCTTTCTCTCCGAAAATAGCACGAAGAAGTCTTTCTTCTGCAGTCAGTTCTGTCTCACCTTTTGGTGTTACTTTACCAACTAAGATGTCTCCGGCACGAACTTCTGCACCAATACGGATAATACCGCGCTCATCCAAATCTTTGAGAGCATCATCACCGACGCCCGGTACATCACGTGTAATTTCTTCCGGTCCGAGTTTTGTATCACGTGCTTCTGTCTCATATTCATTAATATGAACAGAAGTATACACATCTTCCTGCACCAGTCTTTCACTGAGCAGTACGGCATCCTCGTAGTTATAACCTTCCCATGTCATAAATCCAATCAACGGGTTTTTACCAAGGGCGATTTCGCCGCCGGAAGTAGAAGGTCCATCAGCAATTACCTGACCAGTCTCAACTTCATCACCTTTTGTAACAATCGGTCTCTGGTTCATGCAGGTACCCTGGTTGCTTCGTACAAATTTAGACAATTTATACTCATCCAGATTTCCATCTTTTTTACGAATCAAAATGCGGTTTGTTTCGGCACGTTCTACCACACCGCCTTCTTTTGCTACCACACAGTTTCCGGAGTCAACAGCCGCTTTCATTTCCATACCTGTTCCGACAACCGGCGCCTCTGTTACCAGAAGCGGCACCGCCTGACGCTGCATGTTGGAACCCATCAGAGCACGGTTCGCATCATCATTTTCCAAGAATGGAATCATGGCTGTTGCCACAGAGAATACCATCTTTGGCGATACGTCCATGTAATCAATTTTATTTCTCTCAAACTCCGATGTCTCTTCACGGAAACGACCGGATACATTTTTACGAACGAAATGACCTTCTTCGTCCAGACGCTCATTCGCCTGTGCAACGTGATAACGGTCTTCTTCGTCTGCTGTCATATAAACAACTTCATCTGTTACACGTGGATTCTCCGCATCCGAGTGGTCTACTTTACGATATGGAGCCTCAACAAATCCATACTCGTTAATTCTTGCGTAAGATGCCAGTGAGTTGATCAAACCGATGTTCGGTCCCTCAGGCGTCTCAATCGGACACATTCTTCCATAATGGGAATAGTGTACGTCACGCACCTCAAATCCGGCACGGTCACGGGACAAACCACCAGGTCCGAGGGCTGACAGACGACGTTTGTGTGTCAACTCAGAAAGTGGGTTGTTCTGATCCATAAACTGTGACAACTGGGAACTTCCGAAGAATTCCTTAACCGCTGCCGTTACCGGTTTAATATTAATCAACGACTGTGCAGAAATACCTTCGATATCCTGCGTTGTCATTCTTTCACGCACCACACGCTCCATACGGGACAAACCAATACGGTACTGGTTCTGAAGCAGCTCGCCTACTGCACGGATACGACGATTTCCCAAGTGATCGATATCGTCGTCATTTCCCAGACCATATTCCAAATGGATGTTGTAGTTAATAGAAGCAAAAATATCTTCCTTTGTAATATGTTTTGGAATTAACAATGCTACATTGCGGCGGATTGCGTCATAACGCTCCTCATCCGTCTCATTTTCTTCCAAAATCTTCTTCAATTCCGGATAGTAAACATCTTCTGTAATTCCCAACGCTTTTTTATCTGCCTGTGGCAAAAATGCATGTAAATCAACCATCATATTGGACAATACTTTTACAACATGTCCTTCTTCTGTCTGCATCATTACAAACGGAATGGCTGCATTCTGAATTTCACGAGCAAGCTCTTCGGAAACCATCGTTCCGGCTTCTGCCACTACTTCACCGGTTTCCGGGCTGACTGCATCTTCTGCAAGTGCAAATCCGACAATACGATTTGTGAAGGATAATTTCTTATTAAATTTATAACGTCCAACCTTCGCCAAGTCATAACGTCTTACATCAAAGAACATATTATTAATGAGGCTTTCCGCACTGTCAACAGCAAGCGGTTCACCCGGACGAAGTTTTTTATACAATTCAAGCAAACCGTCCTGATAGTTCTTGGAAACGTCCTTCTCAATACTTGCCAAAATTTTCGGCTCCTCGCCAAACATGTTCAAAATTTCCTGATCTGTCCCTACACCAAGTGCTCGAATCAATACCGTAATCGGAACTTTTCTATTTCTATCTACACGAACGTAAAATATATCATTGGAGTCTGTCTCATATTCCAACCACGCTCCACGGTTTGGAATAACAGTCGAAGAATACAACTCTTTACCAATTTTATCATGGGCGATACCATAATAAATGCCAGGGGAACGAACCAACTGACTTACAATAACACGCTCTGCTCCGTTAATAATAAACGTACCTGTCGCGGTCATAAGAGGAAGGTCTCCCATGAAAATATCATGTTCACTAATTTCCTCTGTTTCATTATTATGGAGTCTTACTTTAACTTTCAATGGTGCCGCATAAGTTGCATCCCGCTCCTTACACTCTTCGATGGAATATTTCACATCATCCCGGCACAGCTCAAAGCTAACAAATTCCAGACTTAAATTGCCGTTGTAATCCGCAATCGGCGAAATATCGCGGAATACTTCATTCAAGCCCTCTTCCAGAAACCATTTGTACGAATCTGTCTGAACCTCAATGAGGTTTGGCATCTCCAATACTTCTTTCTGTTTCGAGTAACTCATTCTCACACCTTTGCCCACATGGACAGGGCGTATTCTGTTTTTCTCCATTGATGATTTCACTCCTTGTCTTTTCTACAGAACTGTGATATACTACGAATTAGGTAGGGATATTGCGCCTACCATACCACAATAGTGCATTTTCTATCGTACCACAAATGTAGTAAGGTGTCAAGCGTTTATTTGGCACTTTTTTCTATTTTTTTAATATTTTTAAGGAGACGATGTATGGGGAATCAAATCATTATTTCAATCAGCCGTGAATATGGCAGTGAAGGACACACAATTGCGAAACAAATTGCGAAAGATCTGGGGCTTCCTTTTTATGACCGCAATATGCTTGACGAAATCGCAAAAGAAAAGGGCTTTGACCCGGCTGTTTTTGCCGGTGTAGATGAAAAGCCGCGCAACAAACTGCTTTCGCGCCGAGTAAAAGGATATTCTAATGCAACCGAAGACAATCTGGCGCAGATGCAGTTCGAATTTCTTCGTAAAAAGGCCGCCTCCGGCGAATCTTTTGTCGTGCTTGGCCGTTGTTCCGAAACGATTCTAAAGGAATATGATAGCTTAGTTTCAATTTTTGTTACCAGAAACAAGGACCGCAAATTAAAACATGTTATGGAAAAGTTTTCACTTTCCGAAACTGCCGCCGCAGCTAAAATCACTAAACATGACGCATACCGCCGCCGATACCATAATCACTATTCGGATTTTAAATGGGGTGACTCGCGTAATTATGATGTTTGTATCAATAGCAGCCGGATTGGTGTGGAAGGGACAGCAAAATTATTGAAGGAGTTTGTGGAGAGCGTAAAAGAATACTAGTAAAAGGGGAGCATAAACCGGCGAGAAACATTATTCGCGTTAGCAAATTTCCTGTTTCGAGTCGGGTTATGCTCCCCTTTTCGCGGTGCCGTGCCGCACGCGCGCGACCTCCCTCTCTCTTCTTTCGCGGTGCTGTGCCGCACTTCGTGCGTCACTACGCGCGCACGCGCGCTATAAAACCAGAAATAGACTTGAAAACTTGCAAGCAAGCTTGCAGTTTCCAAGTCTATTTCTGGTTTTGCACCGCTTAGTGTGAACGCGATTATTTTAATGTTACTTTTGCACCTTCAGCTTCGAGTTTCTCTTTGATTTCTTCAGCTTCTTCTTTTGTAGCGCCCTCTTTAACTACTTTAGGAGCTCCGTCTACAACTTCTTTAGCTTCTTTCAATCCAAGACCAGTTACTTCACGAACAACTTTGATAACCTTAACCTTAGCTGCTCCAACTTCTGTCAACTCTACATCGAACTCGTCTTTCTCAGCTGCGCCGCCTGCTGCGTCTCCGCCTGCTGCTGCAACGACTACACCTGCTGCTGCAGATACGCCGAACTCTTCCTCACATGCTTTTACTAAATCATTCAATTCCATAACGCTCATCTCTTTGATAGCATCGATAAATTCCTGTGTTGTCATTTTGTTTTCCTCCATTCAAATTTTAAAAAATAATAATAACTTATTCTGCTGCTGTTTCGCCCTGAGCTTCTGCAATCTGTTTTACGACACGAGCAAAGTTCGTGATTGGTGACTGCAGGCTTCCAAGCAACTTGGAAATAAGCTCGTCTTTTGACGGGATTGTAGCAAGAACTTTAACGCCAGCGGCATCATAATACTCACCATCTACAACTCCACTCTTAATCTCAAGAGCCTCTGCTTCTTTTGCAAAATTATTGATAATTCTTGCCGGAGCAGTCTCATCTTCAATACCGAATGCGATTGCTGTAGGACCTTCCAAGTCTTTGTCAAGCTGCGCAAAATCGGTTCCATCAAACGCCAAGTGAAGCATTGTATTTTTGTATACTTTGTATACAACACCAGCTTCTCTTAACTGTTTACGAAGTTTTGTATCCTGCTCAACTGTCAGTCCACGATAATCAACAAGAACTGCAGATTTAGCATCTGATACATAGCCTTTGATTTCATCAACGATAGGCGCTTTTAATTCGACTTTAGCCATGATTTGTTACCTCCTTATTATTGTCAGCTTATGCTGCCATATAATCTGCCGGAGATTTCATCAAAAATGTCATTGACATTTATAAAAAATCCTCTGCCTGCGCACGCAGACAGAGGATATAATCTCACTATGATTGCATTCACAATCTTCCTCGGCAAGCGGCATCCGCACTTACATAGCAAAGCTATACTTGCTGTCTACGGCAGTTATAAACTTTAGTCAGTGTAGCATAGCGCTACACAATTGTCAAGTTTTTAATTATCCAATTTTCAAAGTATTTACTTTGATTCCAGGACCCATTGTAGAAGTTACGGTAACACTCTTCATATAGGTTCCCTTTGCACTTGCTGGTTTTGCTTTAACAATAGCATCCATCAATGTGTTAAAGTTCTCGGTAAGCTGCTCTTCTGTGAAGGAAGCTTTACCAACCGGACAATGGATAATATTTGCTTTATCCAAACGATACTCGATTTTACCTGCTTTAATATCATTAACAGCCTTTGTAACATCCATTGTAACCGTACCGGCTTTTGGGTTTGGCATCAAGCCTTTTGGTCCGAGGACACGTCCCAAACGACCAACTACGCCCATCATGTCAGGTGTTGCTACTACAACGTCAAAATCGAACCATCCCTCATTCTGGATTCTTGGAATGAGTTCTTCGCCACCAACGAAATCTGCACCTGCTGCTTCTGCTTCTGCCACTTTATCGCCTTTAGCGAATACAAGAACACGAACTGTTTTACCAGTACCGTGAGGCAGAACAACGGCACCACGCACCTGCTGATCAGCATGACGGCCATCTACACCAAGACGGATATGAGCTTCTACGGTTTCATCAAATTTTGCAACTGCTGTTTTCTTAACAAGGCTAATTGCTTCAGCCACATCATACTGTGTTGCACGATCTACTAATTTTGCGGCCTCTGTATATTTTTTACCTCTTTTCATTTTTCAAACCTCCTAGTGGTATTAACGAACATTGTCTCCCACAACGTCCAAATGACATTAGTTCTTTTTTCTGCGATAAATTTTGACTACTCTTCTACTGTGATACCCATACTTCTTGCTGTACCAGCAATCATGCTCATAGCTGCTTCTAAGCTGCCGGCATTTAAGTCAGGCATTTTTGTTTCTGCAATTTTCTGGATATCTTCCTTAGAAATTGTAGCAACTTTCTTTTTGTTCGGCTCGCCGGAACCAGACTGAATCTTGCATGCTTTCTTCAAAAGAACAGCAGCCGGCGGAGTCTTTGTTACAAAACTAAAACTTCTATCTGCATAAACAGTAATTACAACAGGAATAATCATTCCATCCTGTCCCTGTGTTTTAGCGTTAAACTCTTTTGTAAACTGAGCAATATTGATTCCGTGCTGTCCAAGTGCAGGACCAACCGGTGGTGCCGGAGTTGCCTTTCCTGCCGGAATCTGTAATTTAATATATCCTTCGACTTTCTTAGCCATTTTCAATTCCTCCTAAACGATTAAACCAGTTTCAATTCTGAGAAGTCAATCTCAACCGGAGTATCACGGCCAAACATATCAATGACAATAACTGCCATCTGTTTTGCCGGGTGAACTTCCTGAACAACACCGTCAGTATCCTGCCATACTCCCTCTGTAACGATAACATGATCTCCAATGGAAAATGGAGAAGCCTCTGCCTCTGCCAAAAATCCCATGTTGGCAATTTCTTCTTCTGTCAACGGTACCGGTTTGGATCCCGGTCCAACAAATCCTGTTACGCCACGTGTGTTTCGCACAACATACCAAGTCTGGTCATTCATAATCATATTGATTAAAACGTACGCCGGAAACATTTTCTTCTGAACCTGTTTCTTTTCTCCGTTTTTCTCTTCTACGACCGTCTGCAGCGGAATCAGAACTTCTAAAATCTGATCCTGCAGATTACGATTCTCGATTGTTTTCTCAATATCTGCTTTTACCTTATTCTCATAACCGGAATAAGTATGAACTACATACCATTTTGCTTCTTCTGCCATGGCAACCTCCTATGAAACAATGTGAAGTGCAGCCAAGCCCAGACGAATCACCCAATCAACACCGGCAATCAGTACACCGAGCAATACGGACACTACGATTACAAGTGCAGATTGTTTCACCAAATCTTCCTTCTTCGGCCAGGTACACTTCTTGAACTCACTCTTTACACTTTTAAAGAAGCCAGGTTTCGAAGTCTTTTCTGCTTCGCTCATGTGACACACATCCTTTCCGAAACATCACACGGACTACTTAGTCTCCTTGTGTAACGTGTGTTTCTTGCAAAATCTACAATATTTCTTTGTTTCCATTCTGTCCGGATGGTTCTTCTTATCTTTGGTCATGTTGTAATTACGCTGTTTGCATTCTGTACATTCCAAAGTAATTTTAGTACGCATCTTGTCACCTCCGTGAAATTATTTTTTCTGAACCCACGCAATCCTGCGCTTATTCAGCTCTTACACCGCAACTGCGGCTTGGTCAAAATTTTGGCATAAAAAAAAGACCTAATTCATCGCCTATCCACTATACCACAAGCCATAGGTCCACGTCAATAAGTTTTTTTCGCGAAAGCTACAAGCCATGCAATAAAATAAATCAGCACCTATTTTGCGGGAGCTTGCTCACAGCAAATATAGGGAATGAGTTATTTTTTATAGGGCGACAGCCCGCGACCGAGTGAGCTTTGCTCACGAGGTTGGCATGGCTTGTAGCTTCACTATTATCAACATTCTCTCCTAACAACAAACAGGGGCAAAACATATGCCCCTGCCGCAAAATCATGCAGAAAGATAAATTTTTGAAACCTTTCCTTTCACTATTTTAACCCATGTGGAAATACCAGCCCAATTTTTCGTACTTTTAATTCCACGTTGTTTTGTGAACTTTTTAATTGCATAGGAATACTCTTCATTTCCCTCGCATTCTACCACTTTACAATTAGATGCAACCTTATACTTTCGTGTCTTTGCCTTGATTTTTTTACTTGTATCCCAATCAAACTTTTTCTTCACCTTGCTCATGCCACCCTTAATAATCAATTTTCCACCCCGATAATACATTTTAATACGACATCCAGCTTCGCCGCCCTGACTTTTTGTAAGCCCCGTTCCATAAAGCCAATACGAACTTGCCGCTTTAGCCTTACTTCCTCCGCTCCATTGACACAGTCCTCCAACCAAAAGGGATAACACCAATAACTTTACAATAATCTTCTTTCTCATTTTTCTACCTCCTAAAATATTCTTGATTTCGATATTATATCAAGAAAAAAAAGAAATTTCTTTGGAATTTTTCAATATAATTCTACCAAGCAACTCTTTAACTCATTTTTCCCTTTAATGGTTGCCTTTTTCTGAATTTTAGAAGTGTTCCTCGCCCTTTCGCGATGTTTTACGCCACAAAAACAACTCTTTTAGGTGTAATTCCAAATTAGTGTTGCTTTTGATAGCAAGTTCCATCATTCCGATGCAACGCTTTTCCGCTTTTCAGACAATTTGCGTTGTTTTTCACGTTTTCGTCTCTATCCACACGCAACGCACAACACAGCAACACACAGCACAGCCGCCACGCAACTTAGCCATCACGCAACTTAGCCACCATACAACACGAATGCGTCAAATCCAATGATTATACGTTGCCACGGTTCCAATCAGATTAATCGCAAACCCAAACACCAAAATCACCGTATTCCACTGCACAAACTTTTCACCCTTTGGTTTCCAGAGTGTCAGACCAAAGAACAAATACGGCATCATATCAAGCAGGTACCGGTTGCCAAACTGCCAGCCGCCAAGCGTTTTATGACAGCAGATAATCAACAAATGCGCCACCGCCAGAAAAGGAAGCATAATCAACAGTGTAAGATTTCCCTCTCTCTTTTTCACCAGCGCATATATCCAAACACCAATCATGGTAATAAAAATCGGCGCAATCAGCCAAAACGCCATTCCATCCGATGAGAAAAACGAAAGCGCACCACCGTTTCCCCCTGCTGCCGGCAGACGCAGATAATGCATTAAATTTTCTTTTAAATAAGAAAGATTAAACTGACCGGTCGTGGTTCTCGTAAACTCCGGCAGATAATTATGTCCAAATTCCGTGATATTGCCGAAACGGGCATAATTGAGCGCCATATACGAAATTGCAATCGCACCACAGCCAATCGCCCAGTACCATTTTTCTTTTACAAGCTGCCATACTGTCCCTTTCGGATTTTCCTTTTTATACCCTTTCACCAAAAGATAACCTAAAAGAATTCCATAGAGTGCAAGCATCGGACGGCATCCCACAGCACACGCCCAGAAAGTTAATGCCAGACCGCCTTTATTTCGCAGCGTATAATACAACGCCATCAAGCTGAGCGTAAAACTCATGCTCTGTGCAATAAACCACACATAGCCGTTCATTCCGACAAACAAATAACCGGAGGCAAAGTAAAGCATAAGCACCCAGAACAGTGAATGCTGTTTCTCCGCACTTGCCTCTCGATAAAGTTTGACCGCATAAATACACCCGATTATCGTAACTGCAAGGGCAATAAAATGGTCCGGTGTATTTGTACCAAACAAGACAACAAACGGTATCAGTACATAGGAAGGAAACGGCGGAAAACTTACAAAATATTTTCCCTGATAAATGGCAAGTTCAAGCCACTCGTAATTCTGTCCTAAATCAAGTCTTCCCTTTAACCACGAATCCGTCTGCAAGGCATATGAATTATATGGATTACTCTGCCAAGGCCATTGTCCGGCAAATGCCGCAATCACCCAAAACGTACCAAGTAACGCAAGCGGCACAATGACATAAATCCAATCCACTTTTTCAAGCCATTTTTTCATACTCTCTCCTCCTATTTATCCTCGTAATGCTCCAAAAAATGATGTTTTACACCATCTTTTTTATAAGCAATTACCGTATCTAGATTTACATTTTCCACACTCTTAAAAATATTTCCCTCAATAAAAGGATTTGTCTTCTTCAAGTCATGAATCAGATTTTTAATTTCCAGTCGTTTCGATCGGGTTTCCTCGTTATCGCATGTTGTACAAGTGTCCGTAAATTTGCACGCACACTGAATAAACTTCAAATCATTGTAGTCGCGCCACGCCTTAATGTCATCTTCACGAACAAGATACAGCGGACGAATCAACTCCATCCCCTCAAAATTTGTGCTGTGAAGTTTCGGCATCATCGTCTGCACCTGCGCCCCATAGAGCATTCCCATCAAAATTGTTTCGATTACATCGTCGTAATGATGTCCAAGTGCAATCTTATTGCAGCCAAGTTCTCTCGCAAAATTATACAAATGACCTCTCCGCATACGGGCGCACAAATAACACGGCGATTTCTCAATATGGTAAACCGAATCAAAAATATTCGATTCAAAAATCGTAATCGGCACATTCAGAATTTTCGCATTGTTCTCAATCACCTTGCGGTTTGCCTCGCTGTAGCCGGGGTCCATAACAAGAAATTTTACATCAAATTCAAACTTGCTGAAACGTTTCAAGTCCTGAAAGCATTTCGCCATCAACATCGAATCTTTTCCGCCGGAAATGCAGACCGCAATTTTATCTCCCGGTTTTACCAATTCATACTGCGTAACCGCTTTCGTAAACTTCGACCAGATATTTTTCCTGAATTTTTTATGAAGACTCCGCTCCACTTCTTTCGCCTTGTCAACGGCAGCATCTTGTTCTTCCATTTGACGAAAACGTGCCAAAAGCCACGAAGCGTAACCGCCCTGAAGGCTCACGGCATCGAATCCTTCTTCACAAAGTTTTTCCGCAACACCTACACTGGTCTCGCCTCTGCTGCAGCAAATAACAAGTTTTTTTGTCTTATCCACCTCAGGACTTACCGAAATTTCATCTTTATCTAAATGCAACGCTCCATCTATGGCACCTCTAGCCACTTCCTGCTCACCGCGAATATCAACAATCTGATAAGTTTCCGGGTTCATTGCAAATAATTCATCTACTGTAATACTCATATTAACGCCGCTCACTTTCCGTCTGACACAAGTCTTTAACCACCTCACCGGCAATAATAAGCCCCGCAGCCGAAGGTACAAATGCTGTACTTCCCGGAATATCCCGGCGCTCCGTGCACTTATGCTTTGCCCCCGGCGGACAGATGCAGTTTGTCCGGCAGCTGATTGCCATGTCCTCAATCGGGCGTTTCGGCTGTTCTTCCGAATACACCACCTTGAGTTTCTTCACACCGCGTTTCTTCAACTCGCGCCGCATTACTTTTGCCAACGGACACACTTTTGTTTTATAAATATCCGCAACACGGAAACCGCTCGCATCTAACTTATTACCGGCACCCATACTGCTGATAATCGGTGTATTTGTCTCCTTCGCACGCAGGATTAACTCAATCTTTGCCGTCACCGTATCAACCGCATCAATCACGTAGTCATATTCCTCAAACGGAAATTCTGCTGCATTTTCCGGCAAAAAGAAGCACTTATGAACATTTACGACAGCATCCGGGTTGATATCTAAAATTCGTTCTTTCATGACATCCACCTTGTACTGTCCAACTGTTTTCCTCGTAGCAATAATCTGCCGGTTCAGATTCGTCAGACAGACTTTATCATCATCAATCAAATCAAATGTAAATACGCCGCTGCGAACAAGCGCTTCACATACATAGCCACCGACACCGCCAACTCCGAAAACTGCCACTCTGGCATTTTTCAAGCGTTCCATACCTTCTTTTCCCAACAATAATTCCGTTCTTGAAAACTGTGTCAACATCTTAGTTTCATCCTTTTCTTATCGCAACTGTTTCCGCATTTGTAAATACATTATATACCGGGTTAATTCGTACAAAATACTCCGAAAGTCCCAGTTTCTTTCCAATATTTGTTTTTAAATCTTCCTTGTTCTGATCTGTCAGATTATTATAGGTAATCGGGTAAACCGATCCAGGTCCGCTGTTTTTCCATGCAATGCACTGAATTGCGCGTCCCATGCCGCTGAGTGTGTTATTTTTAATCGAAACATTGACACCGCCGCTCACCAAAATACCACGGGTATCACTTTTTCCTTTTTGTTTTACATTGGAAATAACATTGTTCTCCAACACAGAATCTGACCAGTTCATCACGCGTACCGGCGAATCCCAGAGCATATTTTCAATGCGGTTATTTCGTAAAACAATGTTCTTATGATAAATCTGCTCTTCACCATTCGCACTATATTTATGAGTTCCAATCGCACGTCCCAGATTCGAGAATTTGCAGTTTGCAATTGTCACATTCTGATTCGGTGTCTTGTCATACGTGGACCAGTCATTGTGGAATCCCTGCGTTTCGCGGTCAGGCGTATCCAAATTGATTGCCTCTTTTACATAATCTGAATTTTTCTTCACATTTTTAAAAGTACATCTGGTAACCGAAACATTTGCAGATGCATCCATTTCAATAAAATGTCCTACATTTACATTTTTAAAATTAATTTTTTCAATCGTCACGCCATCATTATGTGCTACATCAAAAGCAATGCCGTATTTCATGTATTTCATGTCAATTGAAACACCGCCTTTGCCAACAAAGTGGATGTTTTTCTCACCATTATAGGCACTGTAAACGCCTTTCTTTTTCGCATTTGATGGGCGAATCAACTGGAACAGCGTAATCGCTGCCGGCATCTTTTTCTTATTCGTCTTCGTTCCTTTTACAATTTTAACGCCCTTTTCAAAAATAATCGTAACATTCGATGGCACATGAATGGTATTGGTAATAGTGTACGTTCCCTTTTTCAAAATAAGCGTTCCTTTTCCTTTTTTCTGGAATTTCTCCATATAGGAACGAATGGTAAAATACATCCTTGTTTTTTTATTATATAAGGAAGATTTTGTAAACTTCGATGCTTTCAACGGCTTGCTTTTAGCTGTGATTTTATACACCTTGCCCTGTTTATAATCTTTCGCTTCCGTTTTTACTGTGCAGACGCTCATGGCAAGTACAAAAAAAAGTGCTGCCGTCAGCATATGAAGTCCTATCTTTTTTCCTTTTTGATTTCTCATGTAGTTCATCCTCTCTTTTTGACTTTTTATACAAAATCTGCTATCGTGTAAGATAGTTGCTTAATGTTTTTACGGTTGACAAGGAGATAACAATGTCAAATTTACGCTCACATCTTACCAAAAGCGATTTTATATTAATTTTATTTTTATTATTCATCGGCATCGGCATTACCGTCTGGATTTATTATCCAAAATCCACACCTGCCTCAACCGTTGAAGTCCGTGAAAATGGAAAATTGATTCTATCCTTACCCCTGTCAGAAAACACAAAACAAACGATTCGCTGTACAGACGGAGGAAGCAATCAATTCCTTATTCAGGATGGCGCCGTTACTATGACGGATGCAGACTGTGATGACAAAACCTGTGTTAAAACCGGCTCAATCAAAGAAACCGGACAGTCGATTGTCTGTCTGCCACACCGTCTTGTCATAACCATTACGGATTCTTCTTCGGATTCTGCACCGGATGCTATTGTACGATAATATCAAACAGGAGGCTTATATGAAACCGCACATCCACACAATCACTGAACTTGCTATTTTTACCGCCATCGCTTTCATATTCAGTTATATTGAAAGTCTTTTTCCGCTTCCTATCCCATTTCCGGGAATCAAACTGGGGCTTGCCAATCTGGTTATTGTACTTGTTTTGTATAAAAATGGCTTCTGCCAGGCGCTTACCGTAAGCATTGTACGAGGACTGTTAAATGCTTTTACCTTTGGCAGTCTGTTCGGATTTCTATACAGCCTCGCCGGAAGTGTACTTAGTCTTATTATCATGAATTTGTTGAAAAATAAAAACCGCTTACACATTTCCGCTTTCGGAGTTAGTATTGCAGGCGGAATTACACATAACATCGGGCAATTTGCTGTAGCCGCATGGCTTGTGGGTCCTTCTGTCATCCTTCCTTATTTTCCTTTTTTGTATTTCTCCGGCTTAATTGCCGGCGGTCTGATTGGTGCCTTTGTTCTGCTTTGCCGACAAAGAATCCCACTCTTTAGCAGTACGAATTAAACAGCATACCGCTAAATGCAGATGCCTGATAAGCAGTTCCAATGTCGCTCTGATATAAATGCGCATAACTATAAACTTTCTTATCCACATACTCCATCGGATTCATACTCATCTGTTCTGCTTTCGATGCCAAATCCGTAATAAATTTCTCCGGTACTTTTATCTCTGCCTCATCTGAAAATGACAAAAAGCCATCGGAATCAATCGCAATTCCGGATTCAAACAATTCTGCCGTGTGTCCCTCCACAAGATAGCGCAGCTCACCACCCGGTCTCGACGGCTTATGATTTTCCTCGCCATACTCGTCACTGCGTTTGAGCAGACCATTGTACAACGACAAGACGCGGTTCATGTTATCCTCCACGTCCTCACTTCGCCCATTAAGCACATCCTGCGAAGCTTCCGAAAGTTCCATCGACATTTCCTTCACATTCAGCGCATACGCCTGCGTGTCCGCAGAAAGTTTCACCATAACAAGCGGATTTGCATTATTCAGGCTGACAATGCTTTTATATTTATTTTTTAATTCTCTTTTGTTGTGAATACTGTTTTTTGGTGACACTTCCGGCAGGAAGCCCCCAAGATATAAATTATATGCCGCTATCATAACCATCACGCCTTCCGTGGCTGTTCAAATTTCTTCTCTTATGTGTAATCATAAGTTTAATGATTCATTATCATTGTAAATCATTTTTCTGCAAAATGCAAATAAAATCTCCTTTTGTCTTAAAGCAAAAAAGACACCGTGTCAGACCACGATGTCTTTTTCTTTTCATATATTACACGATATTTGCTTTTTTGCCAAGTCCCTTTCCCTGAAACAATTTCCGGTATTTTTTTAGTTTTTTCTTTGGAACCTGAATTTTTAATTTAACATTTGTTTTTTTGAATGCCTGCTTACCAACCTTTGTTATCTTTGTTGACAAAACCTTTATTTTCTTTAATTTTGACATTTTGTAAAACGCTTTTTTGCAAATTCCGGTTACGGCATATTGATACCCTTTATAAGAAACTGTCTTGGCTATCGTAATACTTTTCTTTGTCTTGTTTGCCACTCCGAGAACGGATACCGTCTTTACCTTTCCGGAAGACGTTGTAATCACATATTTCACTCCACCTTTTTTGATTATAGTTCCTTTTTTCGGAAGTTTTGTCTTTGCGGCAGGTGTACCGGCAACCGGCTGACTGACACCTGGTTCTTCTGTCTGTTTCGGTGCTTCTGTTGGGGCAGCGGTTGGTGTTGCTGTCGGAAGCGGTGTTGGTGTTGCATCCGGCACTGACTTTTCAACAAGTGACGTTTGTGCTGTCATAAGTTCAACCGTACATTTTTGAACCTGTTCCCCGGTTACCGCCGGCGTAATTATCGCTTGTTCACCTGCCAAAATTGCATTTTTTAATGCAGTTGCCGATACCTCTTCATACTTGGCTGCATCAATTTTTTTCGCCTTTTCTAATTCATCCTTTAGAAAACCAACCAGCTCGTCTATTGTCACAAATTCTCCTGTCATAACGGCATTTTCCGCATGCATAACAAATGAAGAACCATCCAGTGCTTCCTGCTTTCCATTTACCGTAAAGGAACCTATTTTCAAATAGTATCCTTCATCTGCCTTTACACTTACCTTTACAATGTCACCAGCATGATATGTGGATTTTTCTCCACTTATCTGACCATGCTTCGTATTTGTATCCATGGAAACTTCATATGCTGTAATCATTTTATTATACACAACATCTGCCCAGCGTTTTCCGTGTTCAATCAAACCAAGTTTGCTCAGATGAAGATTATCCGTGTGTCGATACTCACCCTGTAAATCATCGGTCGTTGGTCCCACAAAAATAGTTTCATCGTTGCAGGCCGCACGCTGGGTCTCTTTCATGGATTCCATTTTCTTCGTATTATTGTAATTGCTCCATGCATAGGAAACCTGCGCAATGCACCAATTCAAATTATATCCTGCATCTTCTCTTGTCTGTGCAATTAACTGCTGTAAAGAAGTCAGATATTTTTCGCGATTTGTTCCATCCGTATCAGCCTCTCCCTGGTGAAGCAAAAAAGCACGATACCCATATGGCTTCAAATCATTAATTGCATTTTTAATTGCAAAATAATGTTTTGTACGAAGTTCCTCAATTTTAGCAGAACCAACACCCGTTGATACAAAGCCAACCGGAACACCAGTCTTCTGTGTCAGGGCGTCTCCCATGGAAGGCCATGCGGAGCCACCGCCATTACCGGTATTAAATCCACTTTCACTCGGCTGACTGTCCTCACAATGCTGCCACGTGTTAGTATTTGGATTATATGCTGATACTAAATCTGATTGAGCAGTTGTTTTTTCACCTCCAAAGTTACAGGAATTTGACTGTCCACCGGTAATAAAAACTTCACCGACTCCGACTTTTTCTACTGTTTTACTCTCACTTCCCGCATTTACAATCAATGTATACCAGCCACCTCCGGGTACATTTGCAATACTTCCTTCATATGTATTACCTTCCCCTTTAGTTAAAACCGCCGTTTTTCCTAATTCTTTATCTCCGTCATAAAGTTTTGCCGACACCTCCCCGGTTCCACTGTACTCAATAGAAACCTTTACGTTGGCATAATTGTTATTGTCCCTTTGATAAATTGCGCGCTCGGTAGGAATTTTAACCTCCAATTTTTCCGCCGCTTTTCCCGACTGCGGCGCAAAACAAATCCCCGCCATCATTGCCATCGTAATCACCGACCATTTCATGATTTTTTTTAATTTCATTAATACTCTCGCTTTCCTTTGATAACGAAAGAGACCTGCAAAAAGAGCAGGTCTCTTTCATCGCAAATACTATTTTACAAATGTTATCTTAGTAATCGTCACAGAGCCTGCGTACCCTGCCTTTCCGGCATTGATTACAACAAACGGTTCTGTACCCTCTCCTTTTTTCACATTGGAAAGATTTACCTCAAAATATCCTTCTGATGTAACACCATACTTAGGATCTGTTACGTCTGTACCATTCACTTTATGACCAACAATTCCGTGGAATTCGAAAGTCGGATCGGATGCTGTAAATTCAATCTGGCATTTTGAATATTGATTGAAATCAATATCACTCGGAAGCATAACTTTTGCTGTTGGAGCCCACTGTGCCAGTCCGCTTTCCACATAACTTACAGCCTGTGGAAGTTCCGACACAAGACTATCTTCTCCTGCTGTTACCGACAGATACGTAAATGTTCCTTTAAATCCGGCAGTTGCTGTGCTTACATGAACATAAACCTTATCATCCGCACCGATTTTCGCCATGTCATCAGCCGTCAATGTTAGATTTGCCTCGCCGCCTGTCCTGCCCCAGTAATTGTTAATTGTCGGAGAATTCCATTTGTCACCGGTCTTTAATCCAATGTTAAATCCCTGTGTATCTTTTACGTCAGTATCTCCTTCCATCGCTGTATACTTTATCGAAATAGTTGTCCCTTCACTCAATTTTGACTTATCAATCTCAAAAACTCCCATGGAAGAATACTGACCAAATCCATTAGGTACATACTTATAAGATGCACCTGCTCCTAAATCATCACCTTCTAAAACAAGATCCGAAGCAACAACTTTAACAATATATTTACCATATGTAACAATGCCGGTGTCCGTTGTAATTGTTGCTTTAATCGTTGCCGTTCCTTCTCCAACTGCCGTTACTGTTGCTGATGTGCCACTTGCACTAACCTCTGCTACCTCTTCATTGGAGCTTGTCCAAGCAATATCACCGGTTACCGCACATCCAGTAGTGCTTACACTGGCATTTAAATCAAGAGTATCTCCCTCTTCCAAATCAAGTCCTGCCGCACTTCCTGTCGCTGTTACCACAACCGCAGCACTTCCGCTTGCCACACCAGGTGTTGGTGTCGGCTCTTCCGGTTCTGATGGTGCAACTGTTGGTTCCGGCACATCATCTTTTGCCATTAAAATAATGGAATAAATATTAAAATTGCGATTTGGTAAATCGTCACCATCCGTATGATATGCATTGTATTTCAAGCGAATACCGTAAGCAAGTGTTCCCTTTGCCAAAGCAGCTGCCAAAGCATCACTAATCTGGAATTCAAACACTTGTGCTTTACCGGCTTCTGTAATAGCACTGTACTCACTGTAGCCATCAAATACGTCAATTCCACCACCCCATACATTTGCCGGATTGCTCTTAAGCAATTCACAAACAACAGGTGTATCTGCTGCATCTGATGACGCTACAATACGAATGGATTTGTATTTGGATAAATCAATTCCGGACTTGTCTGCATTGGTCCAGTATGCTACACCACCACCGCTAAATTCTCCGGTCGATGTATAGCTTACACCATTTCCTTCATAATAAGTAATGGTATCTTCCAATACTGAATTCTGACCGTATTCATTTTCTTTTGTCAGGTCAATTTTAACATCGTTTTCACCAAGATCCGGAAGTGGCATTGGTGTCGGTGTTAAAGTTGGCTCTGCCGACGGTTCTTCTGTCGGCGTTGCAGTAGGCGTTGCCGACGGTTCTGTTGTTGATGTTGTTGTCGGTGTCGCTGTTGGCTCTTTTACCGGTTCTTTTGTTGGACCATTCGTCGGACCGTTTGTCGGTTTGTTTGTCGGTTTGTTTGTGGTCTTAGCCGGTTGTGCGGTAACAACAACTTTTTTTGCACTGCTTACTTTCACCGTAATCGTCTTTTTCACTTTTTTCTTTCCATTCTTCATTTGAACGGAAATTTTTGCAGTTCCTTTTTTTAAACCTTTAATTGTTGCTCCTTTTTTTGATTTCTTTGTGAGTTTAACAATTTTGGCTGCTTTTTTTGTTACTTTCCAAGTAACTTTTTTTGCATTTTTTACTGTCACCCTTTTGGTTTTCCCCACTGTAACGGAAACCTTTGTTCTACTCAATTTTGGTTTTTTTGCTTTTGCATCTGCAGATACACCCGACATCTGTGACACAAGCATACCGGCCGCCAACAATAAGGCAAGGCCTTTGGCATGTGAAGTTTTTGCTACATTTCTTTTCATGATTTTCAATTCCTCCTTTTTGACTTTTCCATCAAAACCCCAAAAAAGCAAAATACTGCCCTTGTTTTCACAATGACAGTATTTTTAGTTATAAGAGTTTGTTTTGAGGGAAAGTAAATATTGATTTACTTGAGTACAAGTATAACTCACTTTCCACAGCAAATCCATGATATATCTTGAACGAAAATTGATTTATCATGCACACTTTACGGCCGAACCAAATGTTCTTTACGATAATGGCTTGGAGAACATCCTTCATGCTTTTTAAATTGGCGGCAAAAATGCTCTACATTGCGATATCCACACTGCATACTAATCTCACCAACATCAAAGTCACTTCGAACCAAAAGCATCTTTGCCCGAACCATCCGACTCTCAATCACTTCTGAAATACATGAAATATTTGCGAAATTTTTATACATTTTCTGAAGCGAGCGTGGACTTAGATTTACCCGCTCTGCCATCATTTCCAACGTCCAGTCATATTCCGGATGTGCATAAATATCCCCGCGCAGTTTTTCTAAGAGCGGCTGATACCTGGAGCCATGCTTAGAAAATGCATAATCATGAAACCAGTGGAAAATAATATGCATTAAATCCGAAATAATATATTCTTCACTTTTACGATGCCAATAATTCTCACAGGCAACCATATGCCAATAAACAAGAAAATAGTCATAATTTAAACAGAAAATAGGAACTCCAAACGGCACATAGCCTTCCGCAAACAAAGGTTCATCACAATCAAATCGTATCCATGTGTATGTTAATCTTCCTTCTTTCGCATGATAATGAACTCTCTGACCGGGCTTATAAATAATTCCGGTATGTGCCGGGTATGGACGCATCTCGCCATCCACTTCTATCATCGTATCGTTTTCAAACAACATCATCTCATACTCACCTTCAGCAAATACAAGATTATCCTCAAACCCCTCCGGCATACATTCACGTTCGACTGCATATATAATTCGAAACATGTATTAAACACCTCCTCAACTATTAGTGCTATTATAACATGTCCTTTTGAATTATAGCAATACAAAAGAAACAGCACACCACAATCTTTTATGGTATGCTGTCCTTTTATACATCTACAAAACAATACTATTACTTTTTAAAGCTCCAAGAATCCATACGAACATCTAACATATCAAACTCAAAATAAATGGTATGCTTTCCTGTCAACTTTTTACCGAGTTTCTTTGTAACCGTCTGGTAAGAATCCGATGTGGAATCCCCAAGCTTCATGGTAATTTCAGATGCTCCATCCGTTCCAAAATCAACATCCGCTACACCAATATAAGCACCAAGCTTTCCATTGTATACCGAATAATTTACGTTCCAGTCTTCATTGGACGCTTTTTCAGCATTAATCACAGTTCCAATCGAATCAGCCATCGCAAATGTTTCTGCCTCAACCGTTTCATAAGGATTGATTGTACCAACCGATGATACACCTGTCTTTGTCATCTTTGTATCGGCAATCGTTCCATCCGCATTTGTAAAATCTCCATTGTCACCAAGATTTAACTCATTTACATAAGTCGTACGGTAATCCTGTTTCGTACCGACTGCTATTGTGTCTTTCTTCGTATGATAAAATGCATACAGTTTACCATTAAACTGTGTAAAACAGTGATGGTTATTACCGGTTACTCCAAAATATGTACCCGGATTTTTCAAAACACAGCCAACATATTTAAAGTCACCCATTGGGCTGTCACTTACCATTACCGCAATGTTTGCCGTCGGGCAGTCTGCACGGTCAATGGCAACACCGTCAATGCTTCCGGTCCAGTTTGTGCAGTAACTGTAATAATACTTATCTCCGATTTTGTTAATACCGGAATCTTCAAACATGAATGGTGCATCAATCATTTTTGCATCCCCATCTACACTAGTCATATCGTCACTAAGTTTTACAACTCGTGCACATTTAGGATTGCGGATAAAATCTTCTTTCTTTCCATCGGTATTACCAATACCACCAAAATAAAGGTAGCCGGTTCCGTCATCGTCAACCAAAACTGCAGGGTCAAAGAGCCATCCAATTTCAGATTCTGCACAGCCGGTAATGGAGCGGTCAATAATTGGTTTGCCAATCGGATCCGTCCAAGGACCGGTTGGGCTGTCTGCCGTCAATACACCAATACTGCTTGCGTTGTTCGCAAAATACAGGAAGAATTTCTCTTTGCCGTTAATCTTCTTATGACATACTGCAGGTGCCCATGAATTTGCCGACCATTTCGCAGCTCCTTTGTTTCCGGATACTGCAATCGTTCCATGATCTGTCCAGTTCACCATATCGGCAGAAGAATAGCAGTTCAATGATTTAATTTTGCTGTAGTTATTATCTGCATTAGCTGCTGCCTCGTACTGCTGAGAATCATTTGTTCCATAAACATACACTCTTCCGTTGTATTCCATCGCCCACGGATCCGCTGTCAAACGGGAGGTCATAATCGGATTACCGATTTTCCCTTTAACAAGTCCTGTACTAAGATCCGGAACGCCTGCATCTTTATCCGCTGTTTTTGCAACTCCTGTCATGGTTACCTCATCCAGGTAAAAGTCCATATCATTATTGGATTGGTACACAGACTGCCAGTAAATCAAGATCGTTCCCGTGTGCTCCGGCACCTTCATAGTTGCCTCACATTTTGTCCATGTAGAATCCAAAAGTTCAACGGACGTAATTGAATCGTAATGAGTGGACTCATCATCCCCTACATACTGCACGGAAAGATCCAATTTCTGAGTCTCGCCTGTTTCCTGCTTTGCATAAAAAGAAATCGCATATTCATTGTCTGTTTCAACCAAAGAAGAAACATCAATTGAAGCACCATGCCAGTCATCTGTACGTCCTGTTACTTTAGCGCTTTTCTTTGTGTTATTTGCTCCATCATCAACAACTGAAATAGAAGCTGAACCACGAGGAGCCATTGGCTCATATTCGCCCTTTTCCATGTCCGCATTAACAAGCATTGCCGGCGTTGGTTCCGGTGTGGCATCTGCTGATTTGGTCGGCTCCGGTGTTGGCATATGTCCAAATCCATCAGCCTCAGCAATTAAATTAGAATCCTTAATTTCGTCCGTATACACTTTTACCGATGTGCCTTTTACAACCGGTGTCGGAGTTGTTTGTGCCGGATTTGGCTTTTCTGTTGCTTTCGCAGTAGCCTTTGCCGTAGGTTTTGTCGTGTTTACTACGTTTTTATCCGGTCCTTTTTTCCTCGTCACCGTTACCTTAACAGTTCCAAGTTTTCTCGTTTTCCCGTTCTTTTTTACTTCTTTTACCGTAATCTTGGCTGTCCCCTTCTTCTGACCGGTCACAACACCCTTTTTCGATACTTTAGCAACCTTTTTCTTGTTACTCTTAAATGTGTACTTGCAGGATTTTTTCTTTTTTACAATTTTAATTGTTTTCTTCTTTCCTACTGTAACACTAATTTTCTTTGTCTTTAATTTTGCTTTTTTCGCTTTTGCCCCTGCATCCGGCGCTGTCATCCCGCCAAGTGTCATTGACAAAGCTAAAATCCCCGATAAAACAATCCCACTAACTCGTTTCCATTGTTTCATGGCAGTTCCTCCTTTACATTATATAGTTATTATATTGTATTTATAGTAACACAAAAAGAAGTTCCCTGCCATGATGATAAACGCATCGTTTTTGATATATTCGGCACACTCATTTAAGCAGCAACATCGGATTTACCGTGGTTTTATTCTCCTTCACTTGAAAATAAAGGTTTGTTCCTTCTTCTTTATAATACTTTGTCGGCTCTGCAATTTTCCCAAGAACCTGTCCTTCCGAAACCATATCACCTTTACTTACAGAAATATCTTTTAACTGTCCATAAACAACCGTAAAACCATCACCAATTGATATCGAAACCGTACGACCGGTTTCTTCAGAAGTTTCCACCGATTCCACGATACCATCCGCACTTGCTTTTACATCCATTCCTTCTTTGGCTTCTAAAAGAAGTGCCGGATTTGTGCGGTACTGTGCCAGCGTCTTAAAATATACCACTTTGTCTGCACTGTACTCCATCAGCACATCGCCTTTTATTGGCCAGGAAAGGCCCTCTTCCTGATTAAACGATAATTGCTTTTTCGCGGGTTTTGCATTGGTCTGTACCGATTTTTTCTTACGTTTTTTTGTTTTCTTTTCTTTTACCTCGGAATTTGCATGATTGCTGGACGCTTCTTTCGTCTCCGGTGTTGCCACCGCGGTCGCCTGCGGGGGATTACTCGCCGAAGCCACCGGCTCCTTTTGTTCACTGCGGTTCATATTGATGCATAACGCCGCAAAGGCGCCAATTGCAGCAATGCCACAAGCTAATGATATATAGAATCCTTTTTGTTTAAAAAACATACTATCACCTCACAAAAATTGTTTGATGATAGTATGTTCGATTTTAAAATGATTTATTCATTTTTATTACAAAGTAACTTTCTCCAAATGCCAAATCTCTTTCGCATATTCTTCGATGGTGCGGTCGGAAGAGAATTTACCGCATTTAGCAGTCTGGAGCATTGCCATCTTCGCCCATCGCTCCTCATCGCGGTATGCTTCTTCTACTTTCTTTTGTGCCGCCTCATAAGAACGGAAGTCTTTCAAAATAAAGTACTGGTCCGCACGCTCATAGCCGTTTGTCTCAAGCAGAGAATTGTAAATCTCGCGGAACAATTCAAGATTTTCAGGGGAATATGTTCCATCAATCAACTGGGTAAGCACAGCACGAATATCCGAATCCATGTTGTAAATTTCTTTCGGATCATACTGGTTATTATGCTCGAAATCAATTACTTCCTGTGAGGAAAGACCGAAGATGAAAGCATTTTCCTCGCCTACTTCTTCTACGATTTCAACATTGGCACCATCCATTGTTCCGAGGGTCGGTGCACCATTTAGCATAAATTTCATATTACCGGTACCGGATGCCTCTTTACTTGCAGTTGAAATCTGCTCTGACACATCAGCAGCAGCAAAAATAATTTCTGCATTGGACACACGGTAGTTTTCAATAAATACAACTTTGATTTTTCCTTCAATTGAAGCGTCATTGTTTACTACATCAGCAACACTGTTAATCAGTTTGATAATTGCCTTTGCACGGCGGTATCCGGCAGAAGCTTTCGCACCAAAAATGAAAGTACGAGGATACATATCCATACCCGGATTTTTCTTCAACTGATTATACAAATGCATAACATGCAAAATGTTAAGCAGCTGGCGTTTGTACTCATGCAGACGTTTTACCTGTACATCGAAAATCGAATGAGGGTCTACTTCAACACCATTGTGCTCCTTAATATACTTCGCAAGACGAACTTTATTCTGGAATTTGATATTCATAAATTCCTGCTGTGCTTTTTTATCATCCACAAAAACAGAAAGTTTATCAATTTTAGACAAGTCTGTAATCCACTCATCACCGATTTTGTCTGTTACCCATGCAGCAAGTTTCGGATTTCCATGAAGCAGGAAACGACGCTGTGTAATACCATTTGTCTTGTTATTAAATTTCTCCGGCATCATTTCATAAAAATCTTTTAATTCCTGATGTTTCAAAATTTCCGTATGAAGCCTTGCCACACCATTTACCGAAAATCCGGCAGCGATAGCAAGATGTGCCATCTTGACCTGACCATCATAAATAATTGCCATACTTTTTACTTTATCCTGATTATCCGGATACTTTGCCTGAATCTCATTCTGGAAACGACGGTTAATTTCCTCGGTAATCTGATAAATTCTAGGAAGCAGACGGGAGAATAACTCAAGCGGCCATTTCTCCAATGCTTCCGCCATAATTGTATGGTTTGTATAAGCACAGGTACGAGTTGTGATATCCCACGCATCATCCCAATCAAGACCATATTCATCTAACAAAATACGCATCAATTCAGGTACTGCTACCGTTGGATGGGTATCATTTAACTGGAAACATACTTTTTCCGGAAGACCATGAATGTCATTGTGGTTTTCCATATACTTCATAATCGCACGCTGCACGCTTGCCGATACAAAGAAGTACTGCTGTTTCAAGCGAAGTTCTTTTCCTGCCATATGGTTGTCATTTGGATACAGTACTTCACAAATAGTACGGGCAAGGTTCTGCTGCTCAACTGCCTTCTGATAATCACCTTTATCAAAAGAATCCAGATTGAAAGTATCAATTGCCTCAGCATCCCAGATACGAAGTGTGTTTACAATATGGTTTCCGTAACCGACAACCGGCAAATCATAAGGCACTGCCATTACGGACTGATAATTTTCCTGTACAAAACGATCCCTTCCGGTCTTTTCGTCTTTTCTTACCGTTACATAACCGCCAAAACGTACTTCAACGGCATATTCCGGACGCTTCATCTCAAATGGATTACCATCTTTTAACCAGTCATCCGGTGCTTCAATCTGGAAACCATTTTCGATTTTCTGCTTGAACATACCATATTTGTAGCGGATGCCACAGCCATAAGCCGGATAACCGAGTGTAGATAAGGAATCCAAAAAGCAGGCTGCCAGACGTCCAAGACCACCATTACCAAGAGCTGCATCCGGCTCTTCATCCTCAAGCAAGTCTAAGTTTACACCCATCTCGTCAAGTACCTCGCGTACAACTTTGTCCTCTTTGAGGTTGATAATCATGTTACCAAGTGCACGGCCCATCAAAAACTCCATAGACAAATAGTAGACTGTCTTCACATCCTTTTTCTCATAGGCTTTGTGCGTTGCCATCCAGTCATCAACTACGATATCTTTGACTGCATAAGAAACTGCCTGAAACAACTGCTGTGGAGTTGCCTCTTCAACCGAACGGCGGAACAACAATTTCATGTAGTTCGAAATGTTATTCTTCAATTCCTTTTTCTTTTCCTTTTCCGTTATAAATGCCATAAATTACCTCTCTTTCTGTAACAAACTCTTCGTTACGCTTCCACTTTTGCAACACCCAGTGTAACAGCCTCACCATTAATTTTCCAATCTGCGGTGTAACCTTCTGCTTTATCCAAAATAACCTCATCGGCCAAAACATCGGCTTTAATCTGAGATTCATTTGCTTTGATGATTTCTTTAATCTTATCATTTCCCTGCTCGTAAACACGGATATGGTCAACCACTTCAAAACCGGCATCTTTACGCATGGTCTGAATTTTACTGATAACCTCACGCACAAATCCTTCCTCGATTAACTCCGGTGTCAGGTTTGTATCTAATACAACGGTAATACCGTGATCTTCCTCGCTCACATAGCCATCCATCTGTGCCGTTTCTACCAGCAAATCCTCTGTTGCCAGCACTTCATCTACGCCGCCAACCGTAACAGTCACTTCACCGGAAGCATTCAACGCATCCATCGTAGCATTGCCATCTAATCCGGCAAGCACTTCTTTCAATTCGTTCAAACGGCTTCCGAAACGGCGTCCAAGAGTACGAAGCTGTGGCTTAAACTGATATGTCGTAAATTCTTTTGTATCATTGGTAAATACAACTTCTTTTACGTTTAGCTCATCTGCGATAATTTCTTTATAGAAATCGGACAATTCGCCTTCTGCCTTTACATACATTTTTCCAATTGGCTGACGGTTTTTGATATTTGCTGTATTACGGCATGCACGGCCAAGAACAACAATGTCCAAAAGCTGTTTCATCTGTGTCTCAAGTTCTTTGTCAATCCATTCTTCCTTAACTTTCGGAAAATCACACAAATGAATACTTTCCGGTGCTTTTGAATCCAGATTGCACACGAGATTCTGATAAATGCTCTCGGTCATAAATGGAATCATCGGAGCTGCTGCCTTACTGATTGTTACAAGTGCCGTATACAAAGTCATGTAGGCATTCATTTTATCCTGCTCCATGCCTTTTGCCCAGAAACGATCACGACAGCGGCGCACATACCAGTTACTCATATCTTCCACAAAACTCTGCAGTGCTTTTGCGGTCTCCGGAATTTTGTAGTTGTCAAGGTCATCATCAACTTCTTTAACCGTTGAATACAGACGGGACAAAAGCCAGCGGTCCATAATCGAAAGTTTATCATATTCTAATGTATGCTCGGTTGGATTAAACTGGTCAATCTCCGCATACAACACATAAAAGGCATATGTGTTCCACAGTGTACCCATGAATTTACGCTGTCCTTCGGTAACTGCTTTTCCATGGAAACGGTTCGGCAGCCATGGCGCACTGTTTACATAGAAATACCAGCGGATTGCGTCTGCTCCATAATTTTCCAGAGCATCAAACGGATCTACGGCATTTCCCTTACTCTTACTCATCTTCTGTCCATTTTCATCCTGCACATGTCCAAGAACGATTACATTTTCATATGGTGCTTTGTTGAAAAGTAAAGTAGATTCTGCCATCAGCGAATGGAACCATCCACGTGTCTGGTCAACCGCCTCGGAGATAAACTGGGCCGGAAACTGTTTCTCAAACACGTCTTTATTTTCAAATGGATAGTGATACTGTGCAAATGGCATCGCACCGGAGTCAAACCAACAGTCGATTACTTCCGGTACACGGTGCATAACTTTTCCACAATCCGGACAGGTAAAGGTTACTTCATCAATGTATGGACGGTGGAGTTCTACCTCAGCGGCTTTTGGATCTCCGGCACGCTCTGCCAGTTCTTTTCTTCCGCCGATACATTCCTGATGTCCACATCCTTCACACTCCCAGATGTTTAATGGAGTTCCCCAATAACGGTTACGGGAAATTGCCCAGTCCTGAATATTCTCTAACCAGTTTCCAAAACGTCCTTTTCCAATTGACTCCGGAATCCAGTTTACAGTGTTATTATTTTTAATCAAATCGTCTTTTACTGCTGTTTCACGGATATACCAGGATTCTCTTGCATAGTAAATCAACGGTGTATCACAGCGCCAGCAGTGTGGATATTCATGCTCAAACTTCGGTGCATCAAACAACTGTCCTCTGGCATCTAAGTCTTTTAACACCTCAGGGTCCGCTTTCTTTACGAAAATACCTGCAAATGGAGTCTCTTCTGTCAACTCGCCTTTTTCATTTACAAACTGCACAAAAGGAAGGTCATAGTTTCTTCCCACATTGGCATCATCTTCACCAAATGCCGGTGCGATATGAACAATACCGGTACCATCGGTCATCGTAACGTAAGTATCACAGGTTACGAAAAATCCTTTTTTGTTCTGCTTATCAGCACACTCTTTCGCACAGGCAAACAATGGCTCATATTCTTTATGCTCTAATGCAGTTCCCGGAAAACTCTCTAACACTTCATAAGCCGGCTCATCATCTTTTGCCAGTTTACCAAGTACTGTATCCAAAAGATCCTGCGCCATATAATAAGTATAGCCATCTGCTGCTTTTACTTTACAATAAGTATCGTTCGGGTTTACACAAAGAGCCACGTTACTTGGCAGAGTCCAAGGTGTCGTCGTCCATGCAAGGAAATAGGCATCCTCACCTGTCACCTTAAAGCGGACAATAGCAGAACGCTCTTTTACGGTTTTGTATCCCTGTGCAACTTCCTGTGCGGACAACGGTGTACCGCAGCGAGGGCAGTAAGGCACTATTTTAAATCCTTTATACAAAAGGTCTTTATTCCAGATTTCCTTCAATGCCCACCACTCAGACTCAATATAATTGTCATCATATGTGACATATGGGTCATCCATGTCAGCCCAGAAACCTACGGTATCGGAAAAGTCTTCCCACATACCTTTGTATTTCCAGACAGATTCTTTACACTGATTGATAAATGGTTCCATACCATATTCTTCAATCTGCTCTTTTCCATCCAGACCTAACAGTTTTTCTACTTCCAGCTCAACCGGCAAACCATGCGTGTCCCATCCGGCTTTACGCGGCACACGATAACCTTTCATTGTACGGTAACGCGGAATCATATCTTTGATAACACGGGTCAGCACATGACCAATATGCGGTTTTCCGTTCGCAGTTGGCGGTCCATCGTAAAACATATACGTTGGTGCCCCCTCACGTAGTTTAATACTTTTGCGGAAAATATCTTTGTCTTTCCAAAATTTTTCTACTTCTTTTTCTCTCTCGACAAAATTCATGCCTGTTGATACTTTGTTATACATAGTTACCTCCATAAAAATAAAATAAAAAAGCTCCCATCCAACTAGGATGAGAGCCTAAACTTTCATTATACCACCTGTCTTCTACGTCAGGACTGTGAGTGTTTCACAAACCGAACATATATCCTTTTAACGGGGAATACCGGCGCAGTCTACTGGATAAAAACCGTTCGACTTTGCAGCTAAGGAGTGATATTCGCCTATGCTTACTGGTGCCGGATTCTCACTATCGCCGGCTCACTGAAACACTTCCACACAGGGTACTGTCTCCGTCAACGCTTTTCTCTATGAGCATTTTCATGATAGTACGATTATTTGCAATTGTCAAGAGTTTGATATTTCTTGCCATCCAAATTAAATTCACTGACAATCTGATTTAAATTGTTAGCACTTTCTTCGCTATCCTGCATAAATGTTTCGGTCGCCTCAATCTTCTGAACCATCTCGGAAGTTTTCTCTGCAATGTCCGAAACACCGGTTGCCGACTCATTTACCGTCAGATTAATCTCTTCGATTGAATGAGAAATATCGGTAATCGCATCAACCAACGTAACAATTGACTGATTAATTTTGGTCATGCCATCTTCAAAAGTAGCAGCATCTTCAGAATACTTCTCGCCAACTTCCATAAATCCTTTATAATCGCCAAGAACCGTATTTTCCAAAAAGTCCATTGCATTCTGTAAACAGTCTACCATACCGCTTACTGCGTTATGTACCTCACCAATAATGCTGTCAATATCACCAACTGCATTCTGGGTCTGTGTAGCCAAAGCACCGATTTCGGTTGCTACGACGGCAAATCCTTTACCGGCCTCTCCTGCTCTTGCTGCTTCAATGGAAGCATTTAAGGCAAGGAGATTTGTCTGAGAAGAAATTTCCATAATATTATGCGTAAGTTCATTAATCTTCTCTACCGCTTCTGCCTGCTTCATCGCAACTTCCGTACGCTGTTTCACTTCTGCATACATTTCATCTGTACGTTTTCCGGCATTTTCCGTCGTTGTCTTTAACTGGTTCGCACGTTCCATCACTTCCGTTGACAGTGTAGCGCCTCTTTCCGAAAGTGCTTCAATACTTTCGGCATTTTCTTTTACAGTTGCAATCGTCTGATTTACTGTATCCGTTGCACTGGCTGCTTCTTCCATCGCTGCTGCGAGTTCTTCTGTCGTAGCCGAGTTATTATTACAGATATCATTGACCTCTGACATATTCACAGTCAAGTCGGTAACATTATCACCCATTTTAATTCCTGCCTGGTCAATTAACGCTACCATCGCACGAAGTTTACTTCGCATCTGCTGTACGGCACGCGCCATCGCACCGGTCTCGTCCTTCATACGGACTAATTTCTCACCCTTTTCACTTTTTACAAAATTAAGTTTCGCCGTATTCTCAATAATTCCTGTCAAATCCTTAATTGGACGAATCATCGAACCACTGAAGAAAAATCCTGTAATTGCTGCATATAAAGTTGCTGCAACAATCGCAATAATCATCATATACATCAAGCGGGTGGAATTGCTCTGCACTTCTTTATCTAAAACAGCCATTACCAATTTCATGCCATTCTTCAATGAAACAGCACTTAACATTTTCCTGCTTCCATTATAAGTGTACTCTTTTATTTCGCCCGTCTTTCCGGCCTTCACAAATGAGGCCAGTTCGCCATCCACTTTCTGCAAATCCGTTCCCTGTTTTATATCCTTATGTGACAAAACTTTATTCGATGAATCAACCAAGAAAACATATCCGGAATCAAAACATTTGGCTTTGTCGGCAAGTTGTTTTAACTGATTAAAGTTGATATCCATGCCAACAACTCCAATTGCTTCATTGTCAATCATAATCGGAACAACATAGGAAATCATATATACATTCACATTGGAATTTAAATACGGATCCATCCAAGTTGCCTTTCCATTTTTAACCGGAATATAATACCAGCCCACATGTTCTGCATCGTCTTTGTCAAAACTGCTGAAATCTGTCGGTGTCAATGACTTAAAATCTGCATTCTCACTCTCTTTCGAAGCAAAAATACCGGATGTTGCTTCTGTAAATTCCGGATTATAGCGGATATAATAAGTCATCGCGCCCTTCGTGTTATTCGCACACTGAAGAGCTGTAGTCTCTAACGCCTCCGTACAGGAATCCACGTAGCTGCTGCTGCTTTTGAACTTGTCTACATCCTGAATCTGATTTTTTGTTACATCTGCAAGAGTATTCACCGCAACTTCTACCTGTGAAAGCAGGTTATCGATATCTTTCCCATACCCTTCACTCACTGTCGTCAATTTTTCTTTTGCATCACTGTCGGCAACTGCTCTCGAATTATAATATCCTATAATTCCGCAAATTAAAGCAGCTATAGCCGTTGTTCCTACCAATAGTAACAATATGCGAAATCGCAATGATTTTGATTTCATACACACGCTCCTCCTATCTCATAAGTAAAATCAATGTTATATCTATTTTACTGCTGATAAGGAAAAAATGCAATTATAACTTTAGATATTTTTATTTTTATTTTTATTTTT
>QWCE01001441.1_pt1 | contig 36727 bp, 37 predicted proteins | sample 1972531 | NCBI WGS metagenome assembly QWCE01 (sample SAMN09866716, study PRJNA288562) | Human gut metagenome isolate term4_stool, whole genome shotgun sequencing... | reverse complement strand
GCGTGACTGCATGCACAACGACACCGTCCGCGGCTTCATGAACAAGATGCTGCACGAGGAGATCATCCCCACCCTGCCGCTGGACAAGAAGGATCTGGAAGAGTTCGCTTCCGCCGTGGAGGACCGCTTCAACAACCCGTTCGTCAACCATGAGCTGATGAGCATTTCCCTGAACTCCACCTCCAAGTGGAAGGCCCGCAACATGCCGTCCTTCCTGGCCTACATCGACGAGCAGAAGAAGCTGCCCAAGTGCCTGACCATGAGCCTGGCTGCTTACATCGCCTTCTATTCCAACGACATCCAGGAGCGCACCGCGGATGGCCTGATCTGCAAGCGCCCCGCCGGCAACACCTACAAGATCCAGGATGACGCCTGGGCTCTGGACTTCTACTATGCCCACAAGGATGACACCGCTGCCCAGCTGGTGCACGCTGTGCTGACCAACACCCAGATGTGGGATCAGGACCTGACCCAGATCTCCGGTCTGGAAGCCGCTGTGCTGGCCGATCTGGAGAAGATCCGCACCGAGGGTGCCGAGGCTGCTTACAAGAGCTGCCTGTGATCCGACAGAATAATTTTCCCGCACAAAAGAGGGCTGCTGCTTTGGGCAGCAGCCCTTTTGTGCTTTGATCGTCAAGAGAACAACTATGCCGCAGGCAATTCATATCAGCCCCATCGACAACGTGGTCGTTGCCCTGCACCCCATTGCCAAGGGCACGCTGGTGGAAGTGGACGGCCTTGCCGTCACCGCACTGGAGGACATCCCCCAGGGCCACAAGATGGCTGTCAAGCCCATCAAGAACGGTGAGAATGTCATCAAGTACGGCTTCCCCATCGGTCATGCCACCGCTGACGCCCAGCCGGGTACCTGGATGCACACCCACAACGTGCACACCAACCTGTCCGGTGAGGTGGAGTACAGCTACAACCCCGCCCCGGATCTGGCCCCGCTGCCCAAGGTGGAGCCGGAGACCTTCATGGGCTTCCGCCGCAAGGACGGCCGCGCCGCCATCCGCAACGAGATCTGGATCATCCCCACCGTGGGCTGCGTCAACGACATCGCCAAGAAGATCGTTGCCGACAACCAGGATCTGGTCACCGGCTCCATCGAGGGCCTGTATACCTTCACCCACCCCTTCGGCTGCAGCCAGACCGGCCATGACCATGCACAGACCCGCAAACTGCTGGCTGCGCTGGTGCGCCACCCCAATGCTGCCGCTGTTCTGGTGCTTTCCCTCGGCTGCGAGAACCTGACCCACGAGCAGTTCCTGACCGAGCTGGGCGATTATGACCACGACCGGGTCAAGTTCCTGACCTGCCAGGACGTGGAGGACGAGTTTGCCGCTGCCCGCGATATCCTGAAGGAACTGGCAGCCTACGCCGGCCAGTTCAAGCGCGAGCCCATCCCCGTGTCCGACCTGGTGGTGGGCATGAAGTGCGGCGGCTCCGACGGCCTGTCCGGCATCACCGCCAACCCCACCATCGGCCGCTTCTCCGACATGATGGGCCAGCGCGGCGGTTCCACCGTGCTGACCGAGGTGCCGGAGATGTTCGGTGCCGAGGGCTTCCTGATGGACCGCTGCATCAATCAGGAAGTGTTCGGCAAGGCTGAGCACATGATCAACGGTTTCAAAGAGTACTTCATCAGCCACAATGAGGTGGTCTACGACAACCCCTCTCCGGGCAACAAGCAGGGTGGCATCACCACTCTGGAGGACAAGAGCTGCGGCTGTGTCCAGAAGGGCGGCACTGCACCCATCATGGACGTCATCGGCTACGGTGACCCTGTGGTGACCAAGGGCCTGAACATGCTCTACGGCCCCGGCAACGATCTGGTGTCGGCCACGGCCATGACCGCCGCAGGCGCACACCTGATCCTGTTCTCCACCGGCCGCGGCACTCCGTTCTCGGCTCCGGCTCCCACTCTGAAGATCTCCACCAACACCCCGCTGGCGGAGAAGAAGTCCGGCTGGATCGACTTCAACACCGGCGTCATCGCTGACGGCGAGAAGAGCATCGACGAGGCTGCAAAAGATCTGCTGGATCTGGTCATTCGTGTGGCCAGCGGCGAGCAGACCAAGGCCGAGAAGCACGGCTTCCGCGAGATCTCCATCTTCAAGGACGGAGTCGTTCTGTAAAAACTTCAAAGGCTGCTGAGCGGTTTGCGCTGCCCGGCAGCCTTTTTGTGCATTGCGAAGGAGCGTTTTAGTATGAATCAGATCACAACCCGTTATATCACCGAAGGCGATGCCTGCTATGAGCAGTACGTCATTTCTGACCCCGCTGCCAAGACCGAATTGGTCATTACCCCGGAGCGCGGCGGCATGATCACCGGCTTTACGCTGGACGGTGACGAGTACATCTGGACCCGCCGCCCCAACTTCTCCGAGTGCAGCCGCCCCCGCTTCGGCGTGCCGGTGCTGTTCCCCAACTGCGGCGGCCCGGACGGCGGTGTGCACTATTTTGACGGCAAGGCCTACCCCATGGAAAACCATGGTCTGGCTGACCTGTGCGCATGGGACGTGGAGAGCGTCGGCCCGGACGGCGTGACCCTGGTGCTGGAAGCCACCCCGCTGACCAAGTTCCTCTACCCGTTCGATTTCACCCTGCTGGTGAACTACAACCTGGAGGGCAACAAGGCTACCATCAGCCTGACCATCATCAACGAGGGCAACACCGATATGCCCTTCAGCTTCGGCTATCACCCCTACTTCATGGCCTCCAAGCTGGAGAATGTGGACTTTGACATCAAGTGTGCCACCTGCTCTGAGAGCGCCAAGGGCGAGCAGCCCGCCGCCCCGGAAAAGATCACCCTCACCCGCAAGGAGGGGACCGACAACACCATCCGCCTGATGACCGGCGTGCAGTTCCCCATGACCTTCACCGACAAGGGCAACGGCCACAAGGTGACCGTGGATGCGGACGAGACCTTTGGCAACGGCGTGCTGTGGCAGCAGGATGCCGAGAACTTCGTCTGCATGGAGCCCTGGAACGGCTGGGCCAACAGCGTGAACGAGGAAGGCAGGCACGAGGTGCTGGAGCCGGACGAGGCCATGACCAGCGAGTGGAGCATCACCATCGAGAAGGTGTAAACTCCACAGCCTGCTCCGTGCAATAAAAAGCAAATGTCCCGCTGCACGGAATGCAGCGGGACATTGCTTTTATGCGGAAAATTATACCTGATGGGCTTCCAGCCAGTCGGTCATCTGCTGGGCGATGCCCTTGATGCTGCCGTCCTCAAACGGCACTTTCAGGCCGGCAGTCTCCAGCAGCTCGGTGTAGCTGGCCAGACCGGCACGGCGCACCAGACGCAGGTAGCGCTCCCAGGCGTCCTTGTGGTCGGTGAGGCTCAGCAGGAAGAACTGCAGGGCGGCCATGGTGGACAGGCAGTAGTCGATATAATAGAAGGGGCACTCGTAGATGTGCAGCTGGCGCTGCCACCCGGCACCGCGGCCGTAGAAGGGCAGGTTGTCGAAGTCGATCCAGGGGCGGTACTTCTTTTCCAGCTTGAGCCACTCGGCGTTGCGCTCGTCCGGGGTCAGGTCCGGGTTCTGGTACATGATGTGCTGGAACTCGTCCACTTCGCACCCGTAGGCCAGGAACACAAAGCTGTCCTCGGCGTGGAGCAGGGCATACTTGTCGGTGTCCTTGCCGAACAGCAGGTGGTGCCAGGGAGCGGTGAGGAATTCCATGGCCATGGAGTGGATCTCGGCACTCTCCATGCCGGGGCATTCCAGGTCGGCGGGCACGTTGGGGTCGCGCTCGGCCACATAGCCCTCGAAGGCATGGCCGCACTCGTGGGTCAGCACATCCACATCGCCGGAGGTGTTGTTCCAGTTGGCGAAGATGAAGGGGGCCTTGTAGCTGGGCAGGCTGGTCATATAGCCGCCGGACATCTTGCCGGGGCGGCTCTCCACGTCGAACAGCTCGTTGTCCTGCATGAAGTCGATGAACTCCGCCGTCTCCGGGCTCAGCTCGTGGTACATGGTGCGGGCGGCATCCATGCGGGCCTGATAGCCGGGGATGGGTTTGGGGTTGCCGTCCTTGAAGATGATGGGCAGGTCGGTAAAGGTGGGGTGCTCGATGCCGGTGCGCTTGGCGCGCATGGCCATCACCTTCTGCAGCAGGGGCACCACGTCGTTGGCCACCTGATCGCGGAAGGCCTTGATCTCCTTGGCACCGTAGCCGATGCGGTTCATCCGCACATAGGACAGCTCGCTGTAGTCCTTGTAGCCCAGCACATGGGCCTGCTGGTTCAGGTTCTGCACGATCTTGCCGTACAGCTCATCCAGCTCGGCGCGGTGGGCGTCGAAATACCCGGCCTCGGCCTCATAAGCGGCACGGCGCACGGCAGGGTCCAGATCCTCTTTGTAGGGGCCCAGCTGGGGAATGGTGAGCTGCTTGCCGTCCAGCTCCACCAGCGCACCGCCGTAGATCTGCTGGTACTGGCTGACCAGTGCGTTGAACTCCTTCTGCAGGTCCACGGTGCGGTCGTCCATGCCCAGCACGGCATTCTTCATGCCGGCCACACAGGTGGTGCCGAAATGCTCCGTCAGGGCGTCCACATGGGGGTTCGACAGGAAGGCCCGGCTGATCTCTACCTGGGCATTGGCCACGGCGGGGCCGTTGGCGTCAAAGAAATCCTGTTCAGCCTTCCAAGAAGCGTCGCGGGTGTCGCAGGTGTAGTGGATATTGGCCAGCTGGGAGGCGGTGGTGTAGTCGGCAAAAGCGCGGCTCTGCTCATAGTACACGGCCACCAGTGCGTCGCCGTCCGGGGCAGCTGCGGCCTTGGCGGCCAGAGCTTTGCAAGTGGCCAGCAGGGCGTCAATGTCCGGGCGGGTGTAAGTCATTTCGCTGAATTTCATGGGAATGAGTTCCTTTCCGGGAGCGGGGCTCCCTTGTACATCTCTTGTGCCCATCTTACCACGTTCTGCCCCAAAAGAAAAGGGGTGTGCAGGCGAAGAAAGCCGTACTACTGTGCAGCATAGACAAAAATAAGAACGCTGCCTTGGCAAAGCTGTCGGTTTCTGCGGTTGCGGGGGTGGGGAAAAAGGGCTATAATAAAACCATCAACAGAGTAAGATCCTGTGCGTTAAGTGCCACATCAACGGGGAGTTGTGCTGTGGACGAAGGTGTACCCGCGGTATAGGATCTGCATCCCGCTGCTGCATGGACTTGGGTGCAGGCGAGACGGTCTGCCGCCTTGCCCGGAAGTGAAATTTGTTGGATTCACGCCCTCCTTTGTGCGGTTTGTCGCGCAGGGAGGGCGTTTTGCGTCTGCCCTGCTGGTTCCTTTCAGCCGAAAGGGGAGGACAATTGATATGAACAATACATCCAGAACTTCCGTCCGCACACTGGTCATGCTGGCATTGCTGGTGGCCATGAGCATCGTGTTCAGCCGGGTGCTGAGCATCTCCACCGGCTTTGTCCGGTTCAACCTGGGCAGCCTGCCGGTGCTGCTGGCGGCCCTGCTGTTCGGGCCCTGGGCCGGGTTTGCAGTAGGGGCCGTGGCCGATATCATCGGCGGCGTACTGGCCGGTTATGCCATCAACCCGCTCATCACGCTGGGTGCCGGGGCCATTGGTCTGGTGGCGGGCTATGCCTGGCAGAAGCTGCCGGACTACCGCACCGGCCTGCGGCTGAGCATCAGCGTGCTGCTGGGCCACTTTGTGGGCTCCATGGTGATCAACTCGCTGGCGCTGCGCATCTTCTACGGCTACGCATGGAGCGTGCTGCTGGCCCGCATCCCCAATGCGCTGGTGCTGAGCGCGGTGAACATCGTCCTGCTGCGCATCCTGCTGGAGAACCGCAGCCTGATGAAGCTGGCAAAGAAATAAAAACGAGAACGATTGAAAATGGCTTCGCGTGCGCTACGCCATAGCCAGAGGAATGAATTTTCTTTTTGTCAATGGGAAACGACTGCGGTCGTTTCCCATTGACCTGTTCACGAAAAGGGGTCGGTACGGGACAATGCTGTTGCCCGCTGCGACCCCACCTGTGAAAAAGCAACTCCGGAAAATCCGCAGATTTTCCGGAGTTGCAAATTTAAAAATAATATTTCCGCTCAATATGCCCAGAGCACAGCGGAGGGCATTCAAAATCATAAAGAGGCAGTATCTATGAACTACGAACAGGCAATGGAATACATCCACGCGGTGCAGTGGGCCGGGCACAAACCCGGCCTGAGCCGCACCCGCACCCTGCTGGCCGCGCTGGGCGACCCCCACAAGCGGCTCCGGTTCGTCCATGTGGCGGGCACCAACGGCAAGGGCAGCACGGCGGCCATGCTGGCGTCCTGCCTGCAGGCAGCCGGGTACCGGGTGGGCCTGTTCACCTCGCCCTTCATCAACCGCTTCAACGAGCGCATCCAGGTGGACGGGCAGCAGATCCCGGACGAGGAACTGGTACAGCTGGTGGAGCGGGTGCAGCCTGCCGCCGACGCCATGGCCGATGTGCCCACCGAGTTCGAGATCATCACCGCGCTGGGGATGCTGTATTTTGCCCGCAAACAGTGCGACATCGTGGTGCTGGAAGTGGGGCTGGGCGGCACGCTGGATTCCACCAACGTCATCGAGAATCCGGAGTGCGCCGTGATCACCGCGCTGGGTATGGACCACGTCAGGGAGCTGGGCCCCACGCTGGCCGATATTGCCGCCGCCAAGGCGGGCATCATCAAGCCGGGCTGCCCGGTGGTGAGCTACGGCGGGGTCCCGGAGGCCGATGCGGTCATCCGGCGGGTGGCTGCAGAGCAGAACGCGCCCCTGACCGAAGTAGATTTCCACAAATTGCAGATCGACGGTGGAGATCTGGACGCAGTCACCTTTGATTTTGACGGGCTGGACGGGGTGCACCTGCCCCTCATCGGCAGCTACCAGCCCCGCAACGCGGCGGTGGCCATCACCACCCTGCGGGTGCTGCGGGCCAAAGGCTGGAACGTGCCGGAAAGTGCCATCCGCACCGGCTTGGAGACCGTGCAGTGGCCGGGCCGTTTTGAACTGCTGCGGCATGCCCCGGCCTTCCTGCTGGACGGCAGCCACAACGCCCACGGCATGCGGGCCACGGTGCAGAGCCTGAAGGACCGCTTCCCCGGCGAGAAGTTCGTGTTCCTGGTCAGCATCATGGCCGACAAGGATGTGGACGAGATGCTGCAGCTGCTGGCCCCGCTGGCAAAGCAGTTCGTGACCGTGGCGGCCCACACGCCCCGTGCCATGCCGGCGGAAACGCTGGCGGAGCACATCCGGGCCTATGGCTGCCCGGCGGAGGCCGCAGGCAGCATCGAAGCCGGTGTGGCCCGGGCCATGGAGCTTGGCGGCACCGGGCCGGTGTGCGCGCTGGGCACCCTCTATTTTTCCGGTGACGTCCGGCAGGCATTTGCCGCGCAGACAAAAGGCTGACGCTGCACAATAGGATCCGATAAAAAAGAAAAAGCGGTGACCCGTGCAGGTTGGGTCATCGCTTTTCTTGCCCCTTGCGGGGCAGGCAGGGTAAATGATAAGAAGGTAAATGAAGAAAATAGCAGAAATCAGGGGACAAAGGCCGGATGGTAGAAGATGTGTACATTTGTATCCAACGAAATGCCTTTGTTGGATACAACATACCACGTTTGCCGGAAAATTACAAGAGGATTTTTAAATTTTTTGAACAAAACACACGGGAAATCGCATTTTTGTAGGAACGCACAAATTTGATGGAAAGTTCCCGGCAAACTGACGAACAAGCCCAAAACGGGCGGCAAACAGCCCCGCCGGGCGTGCAAAGACGATTCTTTACAACATGGGGCGGGTGTGTTAAGATGAATGCGTATGTAAAATCGAGGGGCCTGCGCACCGCGCAGGAAGAGCGCGGGCAATGCGGCTCGTGCAGGAGAGGAGTTCAATGATGCAGCAAATGGCACACAGCGGGGAAAAAGCGCCGCTGTTCGGCGGACGGAAACCGTTGTTTACCCAATCACAATTACTGAAGCTCACCTGGCCGCTGCTGGTGGAACAGTTCCTGGCCGTGACGGTGGGCATGGCCGATACCATGATGGTGTCCCGCTGCGGCGAGGCCGCCATTTCCGGCGTCAGTCTGGTGGACATGATCAACAACCTGATCATCGTGCTGTTTTCGGCACTGGCCACCGGCGGTGCCGTGGTGGTGAGCCAGTTCCTGGGCGCAAGGGAACAGAAGAGCGCCAACAAGAGTGCCGGGCAGCTGATCCTGCTCAGCGGCATCCTGGGCCTGGGCGTGGGGGTGCTGTGCTTTGTGCTGGCGCGGCCCATGATCCGGCTGTTCTACGGCTCCATTGACGCCGATGTGCTGGATGCCGGTACGTTGTACCTCAAGATCATTGCGGTCAGCTACCCGTTCCTGGCGCTGTACAACGCGGGCGCGGCACTGTTCCGCAGCATGGGCAACTCCCGGATCTCGATGCAGATCAGCGTGCTGATGAACATCATCAACATCGTGGGCAACGCGGTGTGCATCTTTGGCCTGAAAATGGGCGTGGATGGCGTGGCATGGCCCAGTGTGGTGTCCCGTGTGGTGGCGGCCGTGCTCATTCTGGGCAAGTGCTACCAGAAGGGCCACGCGCTGCAGGTGCCCAGGACCGTGCAGCTGGACGTCGGCATGACCCGGCGCATCCTGGGCATCGGCATCCCGTCCGCCTTTGAGAACAGCCTGTTCGAGGCCGGACGCATCCTGGTGGTGAGCATGATCTCCACGTTCGGCACGGTGCAGATCGCTGCCAACGCGGTGGCCAACAATCTGGACGGCATGGGCGTCATCCCCGGCAAAGCCCTGAGCCTTGCCATGATCACCGTGGTGGGCCAGTGCGTCGGTGCGCGGGACTACGAGCAGGCCGTGCACTACACCCGCAAGCTCACTTTGTGGGCTTACCTGACCATGGGCCTGTTCAACGGGGCCATCCTGCTGTTTTTACGGCCGCTGGTGGGCATCTATGAGCTGTCCGGTGCCACCATGGAGCTGGCCATCCAGCTTGTGACCATCCATGCGGGCTGCGCCATCTTTTTCTGGCCGCTGTCCTTTGTGCTGCCCAACGCCCTGCGCGCCGCCAACGACGTGAAATTTACCATGATCGTGTCCATCCTCAGCATGGCCGTGTGGCGGCTGGGCTTCAGCTACCTGCTGTGCGTGCGCATGGGCTGGGGGGCCGTGGGCGTGTGGATCGCCATGGTCATCGACTGGCTCTGCCGTGTGACCTGCTTTGTGACCCGCTTCCGCAGCGGGGTATGGAAAACCAAGTATCACGCATAAAACAAAAAGGGAGGACCCTTTGCATGAAACTCATCAGCTGGAATGTGAACGGCCTGCGGGCCTGCCTGACCCATGGCTTTGCCGACAGCTTTACCGCGCTGGACGCCGATATTTTCTCGGTACAGGAGACCAAGATGCAGCCCGGTCAGGCGGATTTTGCCCCAGAGGGCTACACAGAATATACATACTCGGCCGAGAAAAAGGGCTACTCCGGCACGGCCTGCTGGTGCAGGCAGGTGCCGCTGGCCGTGACCACCGGCATCGGGCTGGAGGAGCATGACCACGAAGGCCGGGTGCTCACGCTGGAATACCCGGGCTTTTATCTGGTGAACTGCTACACCCCCAACAGCCAGGATGGGCTGAAGCGGCTGGACTACCGCATGACCTGGGAGGACGCCTTCCGCGCCTACCTGCTGGGGCTGGACGCGAAAAAGCCGGTGATCCTGTGCGGCGACCTGAACGTAGCCCACACCGAAATGGACATCAAGAACGCAAAGACCAACCGGATGAGCGCAGGCTTTACCGACCAGGAGCGGGCCAAGATGACTGAGCTGCTGGCGGCCGGGTTTGCCGACAGCTTCCGGGTGGTGCACCCGGATGAGGTGAAGTACAGCTGGTGGAGCTACCGTTTCCATGCCCGCGAAAAGAATGCGGGCTGGCGCATCGACTACTTTATCGTCTCGCAGCGCATCGCAGATAAGATCCGCGCCGCCGAGATCCACAACGAGGTGTTCGGCTCGGACCACTGCCCGGTGGAGCTGGACATTGACCTGTAAAGGAGAAGCTATGCTCAAGAATTATCTGCTGGTGTTTTTCATCTCCATGGTGCCCATCGTGGAGCTGCGCGGAGCCATTCCCATTGGGCTGGGTCTGGGGCTTCCGGCACTGCCCACCTACTTTTTGTGTGTGCTGGGCAACATGCTCCCGGTGCCCTTCATCTACCTGTTTGCCCGGAAGTTTTTGATCTGGGGCTACCATAAGCCCCTCATCGGGCCCATCTGCCGCTTTTGCATCAACAAGGGCGAAAAGGGCGGCCGTGCACTGGAGGCCAAGGCGGGCCGCGGCCTGATCCTGGCGCTGCTGCTGTTCGTGGGCATCCCGCTGCCGGGCACCGGTGCCTGGACCGGCACCCTGGCGGGGTCCATCCTGGACATGAAGTTCAAGGATGTGCTGGTGGCCTGCATGGGCGGCGTATTGCTGGCCGGGATCATCATGGGTCTGGCCAGTGCGGGCCTGTTGGGTGCGTTGAGCGGTCTGTTTGCCGTGGGCTGATGGCCCAAACCTGCCGCCGCTTTGTCGTGGAAATTGCCCATAGCATTTCTGCCCCGAGTGTGCTAGAATGAACAGGATGTGTTTGAATACAGCGGTCTGCGTGCAGCAGCCCGCCCGGAAAGGAAACGATGATCATGGATCAGGGACTGAATCAGAAGATCGACGCGTACATCGCGGAAAACAAGGAGCAGTTGCTGCAGGACATTGCCGCGCTGGTGGCCATCGACAGCGTGGAGGGCACCCCGGAAGAGGGCGCACCCTTCGGCAAGGGCCCCCGTGCCGCACTGGACAAGACGCTGGAGCTGGCAGCCGGCATGGGTCTTGCCACCCGCAACTGCGAGAACTACATGGGCTACGCAGAGCTGGCCGGTGCCGATCCGGAAAAGTATCTGGCCACCATCTGCCATGTGGACGTGGTGCCGGTGGGCAACGGCTGGACGGCCGACCCCTTCAAGATGCGCATCCAGGACGGCTGGCTGCTGGGCCGCGGCGTCTCGGATGACAAGGGCCCTATGGTGGTTGCCCTGTACGCCCTCAAGTTCCTCAAGGAGCAGGGCTATGAGCTGCGCTACCCCATCCGTGCCCTCATCGGTGACAACGAAGAGACCCACATGCAGGACGTGGAGTACTACCTGAAGAATTACCCGGCCCCGGTGTTCTGCTTTACCCCGGATGCCGAGTTCCCGGTGTGCAACGGCGAGAAGGGCCACTTCGGCGGCAAGATCGTCAGCCCGGTGTGCAACGGCGTGATCTGTGATTTTGAGGGCGGTGTGGCCAACAATGCCGTGCCGGACCGTGCCAGCGCTCTGCTGCACACCGACATCACCAAACTGAAGAACGCCCCCAACATCACGCTGGAGCCCGCCGGGGAAGGCTGCGTGCGGGTGCGCGGCTGGGGCAAGGCCGGCCATGCCGCCATGCCGGAAGGCACCGTGAATGCCATTGGTCTGGTGGTGAACTATCTGCTGGACAATGGCCTGTGCAACGACGCCGAGCGCGCCTATCTGGAGGCCCTGCGCAAGCTGCACGCTTCCACCGCAGGCACCGGCCTTGGCATCGACTGCGCCGACGGCCCCTTCGGCCCGCTGACCATCATCGGCGGCCGCATCTATATGGAGGACGGCCGTCTGGTACAGACCATCGACAGCCGCTTCCCCACCTGCACCGACGGCGACAAGCTCGCCGCACAGGTCACCGCAGCTCTGGGCAGCGGTGCACAGCTGCAGGATGTGGACGCTGCCGAGCCCTTCTACATTGAGGCCGACAGCCCCGCCATTCAGGCCTGCATCAACACCTACAACGAGGTGACCGGCGAGGACGCCAAGCCCTTTACCATGGGCGGCGGCACCTATGCCCGCCACTTCCCCTACGCGGTCAGCTTTGGCCCCGAGCATGTGGACCTGCCCCTGCCGGAATTTGGCGGCCCGATGCACGGTGCCAATGAGGCAGCGCCCATCGACAAGCTGCTGGAGGCCGTGAAGATCTACATCCTGGCGCTGCTGCGTCTGGAAGAGATCGACTTCTGAGGAAAAGCCAATGAAGATCTTGGTCATTGACGGGCAGGGCGGCGGTCTGGGCAAACAGCTGGTAGCGGCCCTGAGCGCCCGGTGCCCCCAGGCCCAGCTCACAGCCGTGGGCACCAACAGTCTGGCCGCCAGTGCTATGCGCAAGGCAGGCGCGGTGCGTACCGCCACCGGCGAGAACGCGGTGGTGGTCAACTGCCGCCACGCGGATATCATCGTGGGACCCATCGGCATCGTGATCGCGGATGCCCTGCTGGGCGAGATCACCCCCACCATGGCCGCTGCGGTGTGCCAATGCGGGGCCAAGCGGGTGCTGATCCCGGTGAACCATTGCGACAACTACATCGTCGGCGTGCCGGAACAGCCCATCGGTGATCTGGTGACCGCTGCAGTGCAGAAAGTGATCGACCTCTGCGGCGGCAGCTCCTGCTGAACCTTTTTTGAAAACCTGAAACGACAGCACCCGCCGGGTGGCTTCTGCAAAACAGCAGAAGGCCCGGCGGGTGCTTTTTTGTTTGCGGTTATAGAGGAGATTAGATCAGGCCGTTTTCGGCGCCAAAGGCCATGGCGTCAAAATCGGGCGACACCGGCACGGTGGACTTGGCCACGGCAAAGTAGTCGTCCCGGTCCGGTTCGGTGCCGTCGATGTCAAAAAAGATGATCCTGGGTTTGCGCATAGAGAAGCTCTTCTCAGGCTTGTGTGGGGGCGGCAGGCTGGGCAGTACCTTCCCGCACCAGTGCAATGAATCCCTTCATCTGGGGGGTCAGCCATTTGTCCCGGTGGTAGAACAGCTGCCGGTGCATCTCCACCCGGCAGTCCGGTACGTTCAGCCGGGCCAGTGTCCCGGCGGCCAGTGCGGCACGCACGATGTATTCCGGCAAAAAGGAAAGGCCCATGCCCCGCTCCACCATCTGGCACAGCAGCGCGGCGCTGCCCAGTTCCAGATAGGGCTGCAATTGCAGGCCGTGGGCGGCCAGACACTGGTCCAGTGCATCGCGGTAGCTCATGCCCCGCTCGGTGAGCAGGAATTCCTGCTGCACCAGCTCTTCCAACGACACGGTGTCCCGGGCGGCCAGCGGATGCCCGGCGGGCGCGATGAAGCACACCGGCTCCGGTACGTCCACGGCCCGCACCAGCGTAGGCTGCAGCAGGGGATGGTCCAGCGTATAGGCCAGGTCTACCTGATTGGTGGTCAGCATCTGCAGCATGCCGTCGTCAGTGGCGGTGCAGAGCACCAGTTCCACCTGTGGGAACTGCGCGTGGTACCGCTGGAGCAGGTCGGGCAGAAAGGTGCTGCACACCGAGTCGGCCAGCGCGATGCGCAGCCGCCCGCTGATCTGCTGGGGCAGCTGCAGGGCGGCCTGCGCCTGCTCCACGGTGGCCAGCAGAGTGCGGGCGTAGCCCAGAAAGGTCTCACCGGCACCGGTCAGGCGCACGGTCTTGCCCACCCGGTCGAACAGGGGGGCACCCAGTTCCGCTTCCAGCTGGGCGATCTGGGAGGACACCGCCGACTGGGAGTAGCCCAGCTGCCGCGCTGTGCGCGAAAAGCTGTGCAGCTCGGCAATGTGCAAAAAGGTGTTGATGTTGCGCAGTTCCATAGCAGGCTCCTCAGCGGCGGGTGATGTCCCGCACGGTCAGCACGGGATCGTCTACGGTAAAGTGCACTTCCAGCCCGCCGAACTCCATGCCGTAGACCCGCGCAGGGTCGTGCTGGTAGGAGGGGCGGGGGTCGTTGGCCAGTACCCCGCGCAGGGCGTCGCGGTCGGCCTGCGGCACGGCGGCCCAGAGTTCTTCCGGGCAGGACACCTCCAACAGGTGGCGCCGGGTCTGGCCGGTAAAGCCCTCGGCAGCGTCCGGGTGACAGTCGGCGTAGGGGATATAGGGCTTGATGTCATAGATGGGGGTGCCGTCCATCAGGTCAGCCCCGCGCACCAGCAGGACGGGGCCCACCTCCGGGCGCATCTCGATGCCTTCCAGCTTCACGCTGGAAAGGCCCAAGGGGTTGGGCCGGAAGGGGGACCGGGTGGCGAACACGCCCATGCGGGTATTGCCGCCCAGACGCGGCGGCCGAACGGTCGGGGACCAGCTGTCCCGCACCGCGCCGGAGAACTGCCACACCAGCCAGATGTGGCTGAAATCCTCCAGCCCGCGCACGGCGTCGGCGCTGCGGTATTCCGGGGTAAAGATCACCTCGCCCCGCAGGCTGTCCACCAGCCCGCTCTGCCGCGGGATGCCGAACTTGGTGGGAAAGGCAGTGTGGATGTGGGCAATGACCTTCAGGGTCATCTCTTCGGGTGCTGTGGGCATAGGACGCTCCTTGTTCAGTAGATTTTTTCGATGACGGTCTCCGGCGGGATGCCGTACCGGGTGCGGAAGGCCGCCAGTTCCTGCGGGGTGCGGATGAGCTGGACGTCCTCGAAATGGCCGTCCGGGTGCACAAAACCGGCCACCTGCTCCCCGGTGCAGATGCTGCACCGCAAAGCGGGCCGCTGCACGGCCGGGTCGTAGGCGGCAGACGGTTTCTTTTTGGAAAAGAACATGGCGGACCCTCCTTATGATAGGTTATAAACCGCGGCAGAAGCCCACGGCCCGGCCCTCGATGCGGATCTCGTTCAGCTGGGGACCGGTGTAGACCATGGGCGGGCAGACGGCGGCGTTGTCGGCCAGCAGCATCACAGTGTCGCCCTGCCGGTGAAAATGTTTGAGGGTGGCTTCCTCGCCGATGCGCACTGCGGCGATCTCGCCCTGCTCCACCTCCGGCTGGCAGCGGATGCAGACGATGTCGCCGTCGCAGATGGTGGGAGCCATGCTGTCGCCATGGCAGGTCAGCGCAAAGTCAGCGTGCCACGCCGCCGGAACGCCGATGTACTGCTCGATGTTCTGCTCGGCGGTGATGGGGGTGCCGCAGGCGATGGAGCCCACCAGCGGCACCATGGCCATGGCGGGCAGCGGCTCAAAGCCCGGCGGCGGGCAAGGCACGTCCAGCCCCAGCAGATAGGCCGGGGTGGTCTCCAGTGCCGCGGCCAGCTCTTCCAGCTTTGCCTGCGGGATGTCGTTGACCCCTTTTTCCAGCTTGGTGATGGAGGATTTGGAGCGGTATCCCATGCGCTGGGCCAGCTGCTCCTGCGAGAGGCCCAGTTCTTCGCGCCGCAGCCGGACGCGGGTGGAAAGTTCGGACATAGACGCCTCCGTTCAAAAACGAATGGTTGTGCGGTGAAATGGGTGCTTCTGGAGGCAGTATACCAGAAAAGTGGGCGAAAATCAACTTTTTTCGCGCGATTTTTAAAAATCGGTTGACAGACAATCAACTTGCGGCTATACTACAACCAAAGATTGTTGAACGACGTGAAACCGACAAAAAAGGAGCGGAGAACATGGCCAATACCAGACTGATCGAAGAATACATCCGCGACAGCGGCTACAAGCTGCGGCATGTGGCCCGCGCGCTGAACATCAGCGAGAGCGCGCTGCACAGCAAACTGCAGGGGCAGACCCAGTTCAAACTGAACGAAGCCGAAAATCTGTCGGCGATGCTGGGAATGACGATGTCGGAGCGGGATGCCTGCTTTTTTGACACCCAGAACCGCTATGAGCGCAGCCTGGCCGCTGCAGAAAGGAGAAAGCCGAAATGACAAAACAACAGCGTGATGCCACCCGCAGCGCCCTGCTGGCCTATGGCCGGCGGCAGTGGGCGCGGTCGCCGGTGAACCGCCGGTGGGAAAAGGCCATTGAGGACAGCATGGCCTATTACAAGGAAGCGGATCCCATCCGGGCCGATCTGCTGCAACTGCGCTATCTGCAGCACCGCAAGGAGGCCGACGTGCTGGAACAGCTGCACATCGGCCGCACGACCTACCAGAAAGCGGAACTGGACCTGCTGAGCACCATTGCGGTGTATGCCGCCCAGAATGGTGCCTTCAACTGAAGAGATGCTGATAAAATCCCATTGATTTCCGCAGCAGGAAGTCGGTGGGATTTTTGCGTCGGAAGAAAACTGCCGCGACCCGGCCAATGGAGCGGATCCATAAAAACATGCCTCGTAATATCCAAAAAATACAATAAAATGTTGAAAATGACTGAAATAGTTGCTATAATGACGATGCGGATAAAAAGAGAACATGATATAGCATAATAATCCGCTTCCTGCATTTGCGGGATTGCTCCAATGATTTAGCACAATGAGGGATTTTCCCCGCATTTGCGGGGGTAACAGAAGAAAAACAGAGTAAAAATCGCTGAAAAAACGTGAAAGTCCTGTTTATGGGACGGCATATCGGTTATTCTTTGCTTGTCAGAAAATCACCGGCTGCCAATGGGAACGATGCTTTGGAGGTGGAACGATGAAACGACCGGAACGATCCTGCAAGGTACGGCGTTTTGCAGGCAAAACAGACCCGGACAACAGCAGTCTGTGGCTGCCGCTGTGGATGCACCTGTGGGACACAGCAGGCATTATGCGGTTTCTGGTGCAGCAGTGGCTGCCGGAAAGTGTGCGGCGGAATCTGGACCTGGACGAGGAACTGCTGACCCGGACTGTCGTTTTTCTGGGGTGGGTCCACGATATCGGGAAAATCACGCTGGCCTTTGCCGGCCCGATCATGAGCCTGCTGCCGGAGGCAAAACAGCGGTTGGAGGAGGATGCCGAGCTCCGCTGGAACGAGCAGGAAAAGAAATTTTCCCACCATGCGCTGGCCGGGGAGGCGATCCTGCGGGAGCTGGGCTGCCCGGAAGGGTTGGCCTCGGTCGTGGGGGCACACCACGGCAAGCCGCAGGAGGCAAATAATGTTCTGGACCAGCTGGAGGATGGAGTGTACGAAACGAACTACTGGTCCAAAGGACGGAAAACATTTTGGTGGAGTTGCTGGCAGGAACTGTTCGATCACGCCCTGCAGGAAAGCGGCTTTTCTGACGTGAAAGAGCTGCCGGAGCTGTCAGTCCCGACGGAACTCCTCCTGACCGGCCTGCTCATCATGGCGGACTGGATCGCCAGCAATCCCCGGTATTTCCCGCTGATCCCGGTAGAGGAACTGGGCGACGAGAGCCTTTATCCGGCCCGCGTGGAACGGGCATGGCAGAAATTCGCACCGACCCTTCCCTGGGAAGTGCAGGAGGCCGCAGCGGACCCGGCGGAGTTCCGGGAGCGGTTCGGCTTTCTTCCGAACGAAGTGCAGCAGGCTATGCTGGAGGCTGTGAACAACGCACAGGAACCGGGCATTTTTATTCTGGAAGCCCAGATGGGCGTGGGCAAAACCGAGGCTGCGCTGGCAGCAGCGGAGGTTCTGGCACAGCGCTGCGGGGAGGGCGGCATCTTCTTTGGTCTGCCGACCCAGGCCACCGCCAACGGCATTTTTGGGCGGCTGCTGGACTGGGCGCAGAAACAGTCGGATGGGCTGGAACACTCCATCCGGCTGGCGCACGGCATGGCGCAGCTGAATACAGACTATTTGAAATTGCAGCAGGAGCCGGTGCCGGTGGAGGATGACGCCGACGACCCGGAGGAACGGGTGATGGTGCACCAGTGGTTTCAGGGCAGCAAACAGGCGCTTCTGGCCAACTTTGTCATTGGCACGGTGGATCAGCTGCTGATGGCGGCCTTGCAGCAGAAGCATGTGATGCTGCGGCATCTCGGCCTGGCGGGCAAGGTGGTGGTGATCGATGAGTGTCATGCCTACGACGCCTACATGAATTGTTATCTGGACCGGGCACTGAACTGGCTGGGAGAGTACCGGGTGCCGGTGATCCTGCTTTCGGCCACACTGCCCGCCAAGCGGCGCACCGAACTTGTGACCGCATATCTCAACCGGAAAACGCTGCCGGATGCACCCTGGAAAACCTGCCGCGGCTACCCGCTGCTGACCTGGACCGATGGAAAACAGGTGCAGCAAACCGGCATTCCGCTGCACACACCGCCGCGCCGGGTGACGATGGAATCCCTGACGGAGGAACAACTGCCGGAAACGCTGCAGAACGCGCTGCGGGAGGGTGGCTGTGCAGGCGTGATCGTCAACACGGTGCGGAAAGCGCAGGACCTTGCGGCCCGCCTGCGAGAAGAGCTGCCGGAATTTGAAGTGCTTGTGTTCCACGCACAATTCCTGATGCCTGACCGCGCCGAAAAGGAACAACGCCTGATGGAGCGCATCGGCAAGCGCTCGACCCCAGCGCAGCGCGACCGGCTGATCGTGGTGGGTACGCAGGTGCTCGAGCAGTCACTGGATATCGATTTCGATTACATGATTACGGAACTGTGCCCGATGGACCTGCTGCTGCAGCGCATCGGACGGCTGCACCGGCATCCGGGCCGGGCGCGTCCGCAGCCGGTGCAGGAAGCCCGCTGTGCAGTGCTGGACACCGGGACCGAGGAATTTGACGAGGGCAGTGCAGCCATCTATGGCGAATGGCTGCTCGGACGTACCCGGAAGCTGCTGCCGAAGGAACTGCAGCTGCCCGGAGATATCGCCCGGCTGGTGCAGGACACCTATGGCTGGGAGCCGGACTGTCTGCCCGCAGACCCGCAGAGCACGGCGGCACGGGGAACGTATGAGCTGGAACAGGCCAAGAAGCAGCGCAGCGCCAAGGCCTTTGCCATTTTGTCGCCGAGAGCATGCGGTGATGCGCTGGACGACTGGATGAATGAGGTCGGGGCGACCAGCGATGCCGGTGCCCGTGCCGCTGTGCGCGACGGCGACCCGTCCATTGAAGTGCTGGTCATGATGCAGGACAGCAGCGGCAATGTCCGCTTCCTGCCCGGAGAGGGAGAAGCGGCCGGGCCCTGTGTGGCGGTGGACCAGCCCCCGCAGCCGGAAGAAGCCTTGCAGATCGCGCGGCAGAGGCTGCGTCTGCCGGGGTATTTCAGCAAACGATGGAGCGTGCAGCAAACCATTGATGCGCTGGAAGCCGAGACCCGGAAGCATTTTGCGGCATGGCAGCTCTCCCCGCTGCTGCGCGGGGAACTGGTCCTGCTGCTGGACGAGCGCCGCACGGCACACCTTGCCGGGCAGGTGCTGCACTACGACCGTGAGAACGGCCTGACCTATCAGAAGGAGGATGAGGATGGAGACGATGGAGTTTAACCTGCTGCAGGAACGGTGGGTCCGGGTGCGGACACAGGACTGCACTGTGCAGGAAGTCTCGCTGACCGACGCACTGCTCCATGCACACGCGTATGTGGACCTTGCGGGCGAGATGCCCACACAGGACGCCGCCATGCTGCGGCTGCTGCTGGCGGTGCTGCACACCGTGTTCTCCCACGTGGATGGGAACGGTGTACCGGCACCGTTTGAAGAACCCCGGGATGCTCTGCAGCGCTGGGGCGAATTGTGGCAGTTGGGGCACTTCCCGGAACAGCCGATCCGGGATTATCTGGACAAATGGCAGGACCGCTTCTGGCTGTTCCACCCGGAGCGCCCCTTCTGGCAGGTGCCGGAAGCGAAGATCGGCAGTCCATTCGGAGCGAAAAAGCTGAACGGAGAAGTGTTTGAAAGCGAGAATAAAACCAGCCTGTTTTCTGCCTGTGCGGGAACAGGAAAGGAAAGCATGGACTACCCGCAGGCTGCACGATGGCTTGTGTCTTTAAACAATTATGACGATGCGGCGGCTAAGAAAAAGGCAAAAGACCGGCCGCTGCCGTCGATGGGGCCGGGGTGGCTCGGCCGGATCGGTGTGATCTATGTAAAAGGCAGCAATCTGTTTGAAACACTGATGCGGAACCTGATGTTCCTGCAAGATGGCGGAGAGCTCTGGGAACCGGATGTTCCGTGTTGGGAGCTTGAGGATGCAAGAAGCGGCGAACGAACTGAGGTGGCATGCCCGGATAACTTTGCGGAGCTGATGACGACGCAGTTTCGACGGATCCTTCTGGAGCGGAAGGAAAACAAAGTTGTGGGCTATACGGTCTTGGGAGGAGACTTCTTTGATTCCAAGAATGCATTTGCAGAACCGATGACGCTCTGGAATAAAAAAGAGGACAAAAAGACAGGGCTGGTGTATTACGATCCGCGGAAACATGAGATGGGAAAACAGCTCTGGCGGGAGTTTTCCGCTATCAGTGATAGGGGCGGCCATAAACCCGGCGTGATCTGGTGGAATACCTATTTGCAGGGCCGGAAATTGCTGAGCAGAAAAGAAATTCTACAGGTTTGTGCAGTTGGGGTGGAATACGGAGCACAAAGTGCCTCCATGAAAGATTGTTACACGGATGCGCTTTCGATGAATCTTGAACTGCTAAATGAATTGGGCCGTACATGGCAGATCTGTGTTGACGATGAGGTGAACAACTGTGAGCAGGCTGCATGGATCGTGGGTCGTCTGGCACAGAACCTGGCCCTTGCGGCAGGGGACAAGAACGACACCGGTGCCGAAGCCGCCCGCGCGCAGTTCTATTTTGCGGTAGACCAGCCGTTCCGGCGGTGGCTGCAAGACATTGACCCGGAGACGGATGAACCGGTCGAGAAGGTGGCCGAGTGGCAGGAGCAGGCATACCGGCTTGCGGCAGAATTGGGCAAGCAGATGGTGGAGCAAGCGGGAGCTGCCGCCTTTGTGGGCCGCCGCATCCCGGAGGCAAAGAACAAGGATAAGAGCTGCCTGTATACGGCACCCAAAGCCTATAACAGCTTTCTATATGACCTGCGGAAGCTGTACCCGAAACAGGATGAAGGAGGGACAGAATGAAAACCAATGAGGTGAAAGCCTGCGTGACCCGGCAGCTGCGTCGGCTGCAAGTTCTGCCGGAGCCGCAGAGACGGGCCGAGCTTGCCGAGCTGCGCCGGGGCGTGGGGCGTCAGCCCGGAGACCTGCCTGCGTTGTGGGGCGCTCTGCTGGCCGACATGCCAGAGCAGCTGCAGGGCAGCAATGGCCCGTCAAAGGCGGAATGGGCCGTCTATACGGCGTTGACCCTGTTTGCCCTGCACCAGCAGGGGGAAGCCGGTGTTTCCATGAACCAGCCGGGCAGAACACTGGGCGGTGCAGTGCGGCAGCTGGCCGAAAAAACGGCTGCCGGGCAGGACTGGACCGAGAGCAGCGTGCTCCGGCGGTTCAATGCGCTGGCAACGGCGGATTCCATGCCGGAAGTCTCGCACCACCTGCGCGGGATAATCCAGCTGCTGCGGCGGGAAGGGATCCCGCTGGATTATCCGCAGCTGGCCGAGGATCTGTATCAATACCAGTTTGTGGACGGTGCGCCGAATGTCCGTTTGCGGTGGGGCCGGGACCTTTATGCGAGCCCCACGGAGAAAACCAAAGAGAACGAAAAGGAGAATTGAGATGGATACCAAACGCCTGTATGTTGATTTTCATGTTCTGCAGACCGTGCCGCCCAGCTGCGTCAACCGCGACGACACCGGCAGCCCCAAGACCGCTGTCTATGGCGGGGCCGTCCGTGCCCGGGTGTCCTCGCAGGCGTGGAAGCACGCCATGCGCGTGATGTTCACCGGGGAAATGAGCGATGCAGTTGAGACCGGTTACCGCACCAAGAAGGGCATGAATCTGGTGGCAAAGCAGATCAAAGCCCTTGCTCCGGACAAGGATGCCCTCAAACTGGCCCAGAAGGTCATTGCAGATGCAGGCATCAAGAGCGATGACAAGGGCACAAAAGCGCTGTTTTTCATGAGTACGGCACAGGCAAAGGCATTGGCAGAGCTGGCTGTAGAAGGCTGCAAGGACAAAAAGCAGTACAAGGAAGCCCTGAAAGCGGCTCCCTCTGCGGACATGGCGCTGTTTGGCCGCATGGTGGCAGATGACCCGTCGCTGAACTACGACGCTGCCGCACAGGTGGCCCACAGCATCTCCACCCACACCGTGCAGAACGAGTTCGACTATTTCACCGCCGTGGACGACTGTGCCCCGGAGGACAACGCCGGTGCCGGGCATCTGGGCACGGTGGAATACAATTCTGCCACCCTGTACCGCTATGCGACAGTCAATGTTCTGGAGCTGGTGCGCACGCTGGGCGCAGAGCAGGCGGCACAGACGGTCCGGGCGTTCGGTGAGGCGTTCATCCGCTCCATGCCCACCGGCAAGCAGAACAGCTTTGCCAACCGCACCCTGCCGGATGCCGTTTACGTCACCCTGCGGCAGGACCAGCCGGTGAACCTCTGCGGTGCCTTTGAAAAGCCGGTGCGCAAGAGCGAAGAAGGCTATGCAGAACCGTCCAAGATGGCGCTGAAACAGTATGCAAAGGAACTCTACAATACCTTTGCAGAGGCACCGGAGCAGAGCTTTACGGTGGGTACCGGGCTGGAAGAACTGGCACAGCCCATGCCGCTGAACACCATGCTGGCGGCACTGGAAAAGGCCGTAGAGGAGAAGCTGTCCGGGAATGAGGTGTGACCATGGAGACCTTATTGCTTCGGCTGGCTGCACCCCTGCAGTCCTGGGGTTCGGACTCCAAGTTTGAGACCCGCAAGACCGACCGGGAACCCACTAAAAGCGGCGTGATCGGCCTGTTGGCGGCGGCGCTGGGGCTGCGCCGGGACGACACGGAGGGCCTTGCCCGGCTGAACGGCCTGCGCTTTGCCGTGCGGGCGGATCAGGAGGGCAGCCTGCTGGTGGATTTTCACACCGCCAAAAGCCGGGACACCTCCTATGTGACCTACCGCCACTATCTGCAGGACGCCGTTTTTCTGGCAGGGCTGGAAAGCGAGGACGAAGCTCTGCTGCGGGAGCTGGAAGCGGCTCTGCGGCACCCGGTCTACCCGCTGTATCTGGGGCGGCGCTCCTGCCCGCCCACCCTGCCGCTCTGTCTGGGCATCCGGCAGGGGAGCCTGCTGGACGTCCTCCGGACGGAACCCATGCAGGGACGAAAACCGGAAACAGGGAAGCTGCGCATCGTGGCCGACGCCGACCCGGCAGACCCTGCAGCAGTGCCCCGGCAGGATCTGCCGATGTCCTTCAGCCCGGTGCACCGGCAGTACGGGTTCCGACCGGTGCGGGAATGGCGGCTGGACCGGCCGGAAATGCCGGAACCGACGGAGCACGACCCCATGGCAGAATTGCAGAATTGAGGTGAGATGCAATGTATTTGTCCCGCGCAGAACTTGACCCCGCCCGCCGCAGTACCATGATCGCGCTGACTTCTCCACAGAAGTTCCACGGCGCGGTGGAAAACTCGTTCTCCGGCGAACGACGCCGCAGGCTGTGGCGGCTGGACAGCCTGAACGGAAAACTGTATCTGCTGCTGCTCAGCGAGGAGCTCCCCGACCTGACCGGACTGTGTGCGCAGTTCGGGACGGGTGCCGCACCGGAAACGCGCCGCTACGAGCCGCTGCTGGAACGGGTGACCATGGGCAGCTGTTGGCAGTTCCGTCTGACGGCAAATCCGACCCGCACCCGGAAAGACCCGGCGGACCCGCTGGCGCGGGGTGCCCTGAAGCCCTGCTATCTGGAAGCGGAGCAGGAACAGTGGCTGCTGGAGCAGGCCGGGAAGCACGGCTTTGCCCTGACGGAGGGCGCTTTTCAGGTGACCCGGAAACAGACCTGTCACTTCCGGAAGAACGGAAAGCGGCCGGTCACATTGCTGGCGGTGACCTATGAGGGCATCCTGCAGGTGACCGACCCGGAAGCGTTCCGGGAGATGCTGTGTCAGGGCATTGGCCGAGGCAAAGCCTACGGCCTTGGCCTGATGACCATCCTGCACGGAGGAAGCAGCCATGGATGATGTGCCGGGCATGATCCGCCCTGATCTGCAGGCGCTGCCGCAGGTCCGGGACCGGATGACCTTTCTGTACCTGGAACACTGCACGCTGGGCCGTCAGGACGGTGCCATCACGGTGACGGATGAAAAGGGTATCGTTCAGATCCCGGCGGCGGGCATTTCGGTGCTGCTGCTCGGCCCCGGCACCCGTGTGACCCACCGTGCATGCCTGCCTGTACGGGCTGGCCCATGCGGTCATTGTGGCGCTGGGGTGTGCGCCGGGGCTGGGATTCGTGCACGTCGGGCATGAGTGCTCTTTCGTGTACGACATTGCCGACCTGTACAAGGCGGAGGTGACCATCCCAATCGCATTTGAGGTGGCGGCGCAGGCCCCGGAGGACCTGCCTGCCGTCGTGCGCCGCCGTGTCCGGGATGCTATGGTGGAGCATCATATTCTGGAACGGATGGTCCACGACATCCGCTGGCTGCTGCTGACCGAAGAGGAACAGCTTTTCCCCGCACACGCGGGGGTGATCCCCCGGCAGGGGCCTTTGCCGTCAACCGCGCGGGCTTTTCCCCGCATACGCGGGGGTGATCCTATCCACGAATACCACCAGATGTGTGCGACGGCCTTTTCCCCGCATACGCGGGGGTGATCCCTACGCCACCGACCTGCCCCGTGCTGATGTGAACTTTTCCCCGCACACGCGGGGGTGATCCCTCATGGTCAACCTGGCAGACGGTGCTAGTATCCTTTTCCCCGCACACGCGGGGGTGATCCTGTACTGGTTGACCTCGATGTTGGGGCGCTGGGCTTTTCCCCGCACACGCGGGGGTGATCCCACTTGGCTCATAACCGAGTAGTCACAGGTTCACTTTTCCCCGCATACGCGGGGGTGATCCCGACCGCATTGCTCAGTTCCGCATCCATAAGACCTTTTCCCCGCATACGCGGGGGTGATCCCACCAGCATCACCACCAGTATCACCAACCTGACCTTTTCCCCGCATACGCGGGGGTGATCCCTCATAAAACGCTTCTACATTCGGGGTAGCAGCCTTTTCCCCGCACACGCGGGGGTGATCCCTACAGTTGAGCTGCTGACTAAAATACAGCTAGCTTTTCCCCGCACACGCGGGGGTGATCCCTTGGCGTCGGTCTCGGCCTTGGTATAAAAGCTCTTTTCCCCGCATACGCGGGGGTGATCCCGCCCGGATGGTCAGCCCTTCCCACTCGCCGGCCTTTTCCCCGCACACGCGGGGGTGACCTCAAGGGCAAGCGGCGCATGGTGTTCCTGCCGGGGAGACTGGTGACGGATCGGAAAGCCGCGGCGGATGAAAAATCAGGTTGTACAAATTCGATGGAAAAAGTTTATGCAAGACTCCATATTGCAATATATGAAATTTTGTATTATCATAAATCTGCAAGCGATCTGTCTCTTGTGAGGAGGGGCGGAACGCCCAAAATACGCTTCTTTCCTGTGGAATTTCCCACGGTCCACCTGATGCGGATTGAAAGATAGGTCGAGAAGGGAAGAGCAACCATGATGAACACAAGTCTGCTCCAGAAGTCTGGTCTGGCAACGCTGCAGGTCGCGCAGATCCTGGCAGGGCTGGAACCGGGAGACCGGATCCCCACGGTGACGGAACTGAGCGAACAATGCGAGATGGCACGGGGAAATATCCAGATCGCGCTGAACAACCTGAAACAGAATCATGTGATCCGTCTGGAATCCCATGGGCAGAACGGCACCATTGCAACAGAGATCGACTATGTGGCAATGGCGCAGTATTGCAGCAATACGGGTCTGACCTGCGTGATGCCTATGCCGTATGGCCTGCGCTATGAAGGTCTGGCCAGCGGACTGTATGAGGAACTGAACCAGAAAGGGGTCACGGGTGCGATCGCATTTATGCGCGGTTCCGGCTACCGGCTGAACTGTGTGGAAGAAGGGCGCTTTCATCTGTGCGTCATGAGCCAGCTTGCATTTGAACACTATGCGCAGGAGGGCAAGGACATCCAGCTGATCGCGGCCTTTGGCCCGCAGAGCTATGTGGAACAGCATCGGGTCTTTGTCCGCCCGGACTTCAAGGGCGACTGGCAGAACTGCAAGGTGGGCGTAGATGCCTCCTCGGTGGACCAGGAGATGCTGACCCGGTTCTGTTTTGCCGATAAGCCGGTGCAATATGTGCCCATCATCTATAGTCAACTGGTGCCGTTTCTGCACAGCGGCGTCATTGATGCCGGCGTCTGGAGCGCCGATATGCTGCCGGAGGGGCTGAGCTATTATCCGATGCCCCGGCTGGATGAGCAGGGAAAAGATACCGTGGCCGTGCTTGCCTGCCGGAAAAGTGATAACATCACCGCGCAGCTGGTGCGCAAGATCCTGTCGGTGGAGCGTGTGGACCACATCCAGCAGCAGGTGATGCGCAAGCAGATCATTCCGCGCTACTAAGCAAAGGTGCGGTCAAACAGAAGTCACATCTGCATGGAGGACATGCGGATGTTTCTTTCGGGATGAAAATACAAGATATTGTATAAAACATTTTCTTCCGAAAACCGATACAGGATGTCTGATTTTTTTGCAGAAAGAAAAGGAGATCTCGCATGAAAAAGATCACTCGGCGCAACTTCCTGATCGCATCCGGCAAAACCGTTGGCACACTGGCAGCTGCCTCTGCCTTTATGGGGTGTGCCAGCCCGGAGCAGGCGGAGAACTGCTTCCCCCGGTCTGCAATGCCCGTCCGGACCGATGACCGCCTGACGGCCATCGACAACATTGTGGAAAACTACATGGGACAGGGATATTTCCCCGGCGCAACGATCGTGGTGGCACGCGGCGGCAAGATCGTGTATGAAAAGGCATACGGCTACGCAATGCTCAACGACATGGGCGTGCGGCTGGACGATCCCCGCCCCATGCAGATGGATACCATGTTCGACATGGCATCCTGCACCAAGATCATGGCCACGACACAGTCCATCATGAAGCTGTACAGCGAGGGCAAGATCGACCTGAACGCCACGGTAGCAAGCTACATTCCGGAGTTTGCCAAGAACGGGAAGGAAAACGTCACCGTGCATCAGCTGCTGACTCACACCTCCGGTCTGCCGCAGTGGAAGGCGATGTTCCTCTACATCGAGAAGGACAAGGCCAAGGTGCTGGATTACATCTGCAACTGTGAGCTGATGTTCGCCCCCGGCGAGGAAAAGTACAGCGACCTGGGCTTCCAGATGCTGGGCTTCCTGGTGGAGCGGATCACCGGGCGCTCGATGGACGAATACGTCAAGAACGAGATCTACAAGCCTCTGGGGCTGAAGCGCACCACCTATCTGCCGCTGGCCAACGGCTTTACCACCGAGGATGTGGCAGCCACCTCCTTCGGCAACCCGTATGAGTATGCCATGGTGGACGAGATCGACTACCCGGGCTTTGGCTACGACTGTACCGCCGATCTGGACGCGTTCCGCACCTTCACCGGCTGGCGCAACTACACCCTGCAGGGCGAGTGCAACGACGGCAATGCATGGATGGCAAACGGCGGCGTGGCCGGTCACGCGGGCCTGTACTCCGACGCGGAAGATCTGGCCGTGCTGTGCCAGGCCATGCTGAACGGCGGCATCTACAAGGGCGTCCGCCTTTACAAGAAGGAAGTCATCGACGAGTTCACCAGCGAGCAGAACGGCAAGCCGTCCCGCGGGCTGGGCTTTGAGCGGGGCTCCTCGTTCATGGGCCGCGGCGACCGCCACTACGACGCCTTTGGCCACGCAGGCTTTACCGGCACCCATGTGGTCATGAACAAGACCAACAAGACCGCCGTCATCTTCCTGACCAACAAGCAGAACGTCGGCTTCAAGCCGGACTCCACCTCGTACTACAGCCCCTATAGCTGCTGCGGCGAGATCTGTGAGCTGGTCTGGAACATTTTTGGAACCGAAGCTCCGGCTGAGACGCTGGCCGACAAGATCGGTGCCTGGCTGTAAGCAAAACAAAAAATCATTGGGAGATGTCAGAGATGGATTTTGAACCGAGATTAACGATCCTGCACCAGGCAGGGATGCTGTCCGAGGAGGATTGCCGGAAGGTACAGGATGTGATCCGCTTTTTTCAGGAGAAATACGGTCTGACATTGACCGAAGAAAACGCCTCCGCCATGATCACGCACCTGTGCGCTGCGCTGGGGCGCATCCACCGCGGAGAGCCGGTGGAGCCGCTGGACGAGGAGGTCTACGAAGAGACCAGCCAGGAGCCTACCTTCCCCAAGGCACTGGAAGCAACGCAGGCGCTGGTGCGGGAGATCCTGCCGGACCTGCCGGAGGACGAGCAGAAGTTCCTGACCATGCACATCGGGGTCGTGCTGGCACAATCGTGACAGCATTTGCATAAAACCCACATCAGAAAGGAGGGCTAGCTTATGAAAATCGTAGTAGGCGGCCAGATCGACAAGCAGAAGGTTTATGACACCATCAAGGGTGTTGTAGGCGACCGTGCCTCGGTGGAGATCAAGGATGACATTGCGGCGGCAATGGCGGTCAAGACAGGGCAGGCAGATTACTACTTCGGCGCCTGCAAGACGGGCGGCGGCGGTGCGCTGGCAATGGCCATTGCCCTGCTGGGCATGAACCAGTGCGCAACGGTGTCCATGCCGGGCAAAATGCTGAGCGAGGACGAGATCCTGGCACAGGTCAAGGCCGGCAAGAAGGCATACGGCTTTACGGATCAGCACATCGAAAAGGTCGTGCCGATCATTCTCAAGGGTCTGGGCTTCTGATCCGGATCGTCAAATAAGGAGGATTACATATGGAAACCATTCTGCGCTACGTTATCATCGCGGCAGTTGGTGCGTTGGCATCGATCCTGGCAAACCAGAGCATCGCCGTGTTCAACGACGGCCTGCGCCCGGTCCTGCCGGAGTATCTGGAAAAGCGCATGGACCGCAAGGCTCTGGCAGCCACCAGCTTTGCCATCGGCTTTGGTCTGGTCATCGGCTACGGCCTGCCCACGTCCATTGCCGCAAGCATCATCCTGATCCACTGCATCCTGCTCACCACCGACATCATCGGCACCTGGTGCCCGGACACCAAAAAGGGCATGATCGTTTCCGGCGTCATCGGCGCTGTGTACGGCGTGGCCCTGCTGTTCGGCCTGCAGGTGATCATCGACCTGTTCAACCTGCTGCCGGTCAACTTCCTGGGCAGCCTGGGCCAGGTCTCTGCCGGTATCACGCTGGCCTTCGCCATCTTCCCGGCTGTGACGGTTGCCCTGCAGTTCGGCGCTGCCAAGGGCATCATCACCGCCGTTGTGACCCTGCTGGTCCGTCAGATCGTTGAGACCTACGGCAAGATCGCACTGGACGCTGAGCACACGATCAGCCTGAACAAGGACGGTATGGCCCTGCTGGCCGGTATGATCATCATGCTGGTGTTCGCTGCCATGGATAAGGAAGGCAACGACCAGAACTCCAACGAAATGCTGACCCAGATCTTTGCCGACAAGGTCGCACGCATCCGCAAGTATATGCCGGTTCTGGCCCTCATGGGCGGCCTGATCGCAGCAGGCACCAGCATGAGCATCATGGCCGGTGACCCCATCAGCCTGGGCCTGCTGGCCGAGGGTGACCGCGTCAACGCAGGTCTGACCGCTCTGGCCCGTGCCATCGGCTTTATCCCGCTGGTTGCCACCACCGCCATCACCACCGGCGTCTACGCTCCGGCCGGCATGACCTTCGTCTTTGTGATCGGTCTGCTGATCCCCAACCCCTTTATCGCCCTGATCGCCGGTGCAGCCTGCATCTGCGTGGAGATCCTGCTGCTGAACGTCATCGCAAAGGGTCTGGACAAGTTCCCCGGCATCAAGCGCTGCGGCGACAACATCCGTACCGCTATGAGCTACGTCATCGACATCGCCCTGCTGATCGGCGGCATCCTGGCTGCTCAGGCAATCATGCCCACGACGGGTCTGTTCATCATCGTGGCATTCTGGTGCATCAACAAGTGCAGCAAGAAGCCTCTGGTCTCCATGGCGGTCGGTCCTCTGGGCGCGATCCTGGTCGGCCTGATCGCAAACGTGCTGTTCCTGCTGTCTCTGTACACCCCTGCCGCCTGATCCCCGGATAAAATGAGCGCCTCCCGGCCTGCGCCGGGAGGCGGCTCTGGTTAAGAAACAATACAGGAGGCGAATCCTTTTGAAACTGCCTGAAAAGATTCTGTATGCGCACGAGCATACGACGATCGACCTGTCCGGCCCGAAGAAGAACATCGACTGCAGGCTGGATGATTTTGACGCGACCGCGGCGGAATACCGGCGGCTGGCGGAACACGGTGTGGTCGGCATCATCGACCAGACCAACCGCGGGATGGGCCGGAACGTGGCCTATGTGCAGAAAATGGCTGCACAGGCGGGGGTGGAGATCACCCACGCGACGGGCTACTACAAGGAACCCTTTCTCCCGCCGGAGTGCTATACGCTGACCGAACAGCAGCTGTGTGACATCATGGTGAAGGAACTGACCGAGGGCATTGAAGGCACCGGTGTCCGGGCGACCGTCATCGGCGAGATCGGCACCTCGAAGGACATCACCGAGACGGAGGCCAAGGTGTTCCGTGCGGCATCCCGCGCCCATGCAGAAACGGGGGCACCCATCTGCACCCACACAACGCTGGGCACGCGCGGCCTGGAGCAGCTGGAGATCTTCAAGAGCTTTGGCGTTGACCTGAGCCGGGTGGTGCTGAGCCACATCGACCTGTCGGCCGATCTGGATTACATGAAGCGCCTGCTGGATCAGGGGGTCAACATTGCGTTCGACACCATCGGCAAGTGCAACTACCAGCCCGATGTCTCCCGTGCAGACTGGCTCAGCCGCCTTTGTGCGGAAGGGTACGACACGCAGATCGTCATGAGCATGGACATCACCCGCCGCAGCAACTTTGCAGACCGGGGCGGTGTGGGCTACAGCTACCTGCTGGACACCTTTGCTCCGCTGGCAAGCGAGGCAGGCGTGCCGGACCGCGCATGGGAGAACCTGCTGTACCGCAATGCACTGCGCATCTACAAAGGACAGAAATAACAAGGATTCGAGGAATTGACAATGAAAACCTATCCCCTGCATTCTATCTCGCTGGAACAGGCAAAACAGCTCCAGTTCAAGGTCATTGACGCGGTGACCCGCAATTTTCAGGGAGAGGAAGTCCTCTCGCTGGGCGACCTCGGCGTGGTGAAAGGGCTGAACAAGCCCCGCTGCACGGTAAAGGTGGAAAAGGTCTTTGCCGACACCTTTGATGCCCCGGCGGCGCTGTTTGTGCGCGGCTCCGGCACGGGTGCGATCCGCTGGGCACTGACCGCCTGCCTGAAACCGGGGGATGCCATTCTGGTGCACACCTCGCCCATCTATACGACGACGCAGGTGACCATCGACGCCATGGGGCTGAAACCCATCCGCGCGGACTTCAACGATCTGGAACAGCTCAAGGCCGTCTGTGCGCAGCACAAGGACGAGATCCGCGGCGCCCTGGTGCAGCTGACCCGGCAGAAGCCGGAGGACCGCTACGACTACAAGGCCGTGATCGCAGCCATCAAGGCTGCGCTGCCGGGCATCCCGGTGGTGACCGATGACAACTACGCCGCCCTGAAAGTGGACGCCATCGGCTGCCAGGCGGGGGCCGACCTGTCCACCTTCTCCTGCTTCAAGATCCTTGGTCCGGAGGGCGTCGGTGCAGTGATCGGCAGCAAGGAGCTGATCGACCGCATCTACAAGATGCAGTATTCCGGCGGCAGTCAGGTGCAGGGACACGAAGCCATGGAGGCCCTGCGCGGCCTGATCTATGCGCCGGTGGCGCTCGCCATCCAGAGCGAGGTCAACGAGGAGCTGGTCCGCCGCCTGAACGCCGGCGAGGTCCCCCATGTGCGGCAGGCGTTCCTGGCAAACGCGCAGAGCAAGGTGCTGCTGGTGGAGTTTGATCAGGAGATCGCCGAAAAAATTCTGGACGCTGCCCCGAAGTTCGGCGCAGCGCCGCATCCGGTGGGCAGCGAGAGCAAATACGAGTTTGCCCCCATGATCTACCGTGTCAGTGGAACGTTCCGTGCGCAGGACCCGACCATTGAACACCGGATGATCCGCATCAACCCCATGCGCAGCGGCCCGGACACCATCATCCGCATCCTGCGCAGCTGCATGGAGCAGGTCGAGGAAAACTGAACCGCTGAAAAAACGAGAGGAAAAGGAGAGATGCCCTGTGTTTTTAAAGACCGTAATGGAGCGCAACCAGCCGTTGGTGCGTCTGGGCATTGAATGGCAGCAGAATGGCGTGATCCTGCCGGACACCTATCTGCTGGATTACGACACGATCCTGGAAAATGCCCGCAGCATCAAACAGGCAGGCGACGCAAACGGCGTGCAGAACTTTTTCATGCTCAAGCAGATCGGACGCAACCCCCTGATCGCCCGTGCGCTGACCGACATGGGATATGTGGGAGCTGTGTGCGTGGACTTCCGCGAGGCGCTGACGATGGTGGAAAATCAGATCCCCCTCGGCAACGTAGGGCATCTGGTCCAGATCCCCCGGGCGGCCCTGAAAAAGATCCTCCGCGCAAAGCCGGTGATCGTAACGGTGTACACGCTGGAAAAAGCCCGCGAGATCAGCGCAGTCTGCACCGAGCTGGGCCTGCACCAGAAGCTGATGCTCCGTGTTCTGGGAGAAGGCGACATGCTGTATTCCGGGCAGTACGGCGGCTTTGAATTGCAGGAACTGGACAGCGCAGTGCGTGCGATCGAGGCGATGCCGAATGTGGAGGTGGGCGGCGTGTGCAGCTTCCCTTGCTTTTTGTACGACGAAGCGGCACAGGACATCCTGCCCATGCCCAACCTCCGGACCGTGCAGACCGCAGCCGAAATGCTGCGCGCCCGCGGCTACCGGGACCTGATGCTCAATACGCCCAGTGCCACCTGCACCCACAGCATCCCGATGATCGCGGCGGCAGGCGGCACCCACGGGGAACCGGGACACGGCCTGACCGGAACGACACCGTATCATGCCGGTCACCCGGATGCCGAGGAGCGCCCCGGCTACTTGTATGTTTCGGAGGTCAGCCACAATCTGGGCGATAAGGCGTACTGCTACGGCGGCGGGCATTACCGCCGCGGCCATATGAAGAACGCCCTGGTGGGCACGACGCCGGAAAATGCAAAGGTCGTGCCGGTGCTGCCGCCGGACGACTCCAGCATCGACTATCATTTTGAACTGCAGCAGAACTGTCCGGTCTCGGCTGCGGCGGTCATGGCGTTCCGGACACAGTTCTTTGTGACCCGGAGCCGGGTGGCAGTGGTCAAAGGGCTGTCCTCCGGCAAGCCGGAGCTGGCGGGCCTGTACTCTGCGCTGGGAGAACCGGTCCGGGAATGACAGAAAGGATAATTCGCAATGGGAAAGTTTGTTGTAATCGTTCTGGATGGTTTTGGTGTGGGCGCAATGCCGGATGTGCCGCAGGTGCGCCCTGCGGACTGCGGTGCCAACACCTGCGTGCATATCTTTGAGCGCACGCCGGACCTGATGCTGCCCAATCTGGCAAGCCTTGGTCTGGCGAACATCGTGGGGCGGGAGTTCCCCGGCCTGCCGTTTGCGACGGATGCAACGTTCGGCCGTGCCGAGCTGATGCACGATGGTGCGGACACCTTCTTCGGCCATCAGGAGATCATGGGCACCCGCCCGGCAAAGCCTTTCGGCGAGCCGATCTGCAATAAGATCGAGCTCATCAAAAAGACGCTGGAGGATGCGGGTTACCATGTCCGGTATTACACCGGAACATCCGGCAAGCGCCTGCTGATCGTCAACGAGGCCTGCACCGTGGCCGACAACGTGGAATGCGATCCGGGTCAGGCCTTCAACGTCACGGCGGCCATCGACGACCTTGATTTTGAGGAAGAGCTCAAGATCGGTCATCTGGTGCGCAGCGTGTCAGTCGTGCCCCGCGTCATCACCTTCGGCGGGCGCGGCGTGCACCTGCAGAACCTGCTGGATGCCATTGAGGAACACGGCGATTACATCGGCGTGAATGCCCCGGCCAGCGGCGTTTACAACAACGACTACCATTGCATCCACATGGGCTACGGCGTTGACCCGGAGGTGCAGATCCCGACGATTTTGGGCAAGAGCGGCCTGCCGGTGTTCCTGCTGGGCAAGGTGGCCGACGTGGTCACGAACAATTACGGCACCAGCATCCCCATGGTGGACACGGCCAGCGTGCTGCAGCGCACCCTGGAGATCGTAAAGGAGCAGGAGACTGCGTTCATCTGCACCAACGTGCAGGAAACGGACCTGTGCGGCCACCGGGAGAATGTCGCGGCCTACGCAGACCGTCTGCGGGTGGCGGACGAATGGATCGGCAAGATCCGCGACGCCCTGGGCGAGGACGATATCCTCATCGTGCAGGCGGACCACGGCAACGACCCGACCATCGGACACCCGCACCACACCCGTGAGATGGTGCCGCTGATGATCCACAGCGCCCACTCCACCCCCAAGAATATCGGGATCCGCAAGACCCTCAGCGATGTCGGTGCGACCGCTGCGGACTATTTCCACAGCAAGGCACCGGAAAACGGCACCAGCTTTCTGCCGCTGCTGCTGAAGTAAAAACAAAGGAGCGGAGAACCGATGAAGATCATTCGCGCAAACGATTACGCAGACATGTCCCGCAAGGCGGCCAACATCCTTTCGGCGCAGATCATCCTGAAACCCGACTGCGTGCTGGGTCTGGCCACCGGCGGCACCCCGGTGGGTGCCTACCAGCAGCTGGTGGAGTGGTACAACAAGGGTGACCTCGACTTTTCGGGGGTGACGACCGTCAATCTGGATGAGTACCGCGGCCTGCCCAAGGACCACCCGGAAAGCTACTGGAGCTTCATGCACCGCAACCTGTTCGATCATGTGAACATCGACCCGGCGCACATCCACCTGCCGGATGGCACCAACCCCGATGCAGACGATGCCTGCGCCCAGTACAACCAGATCATCCACAGCGTGGGCGGCATCGACCTGCAGCTGCTGGGCCTTGGCCCGAACGGCCACATCGGCTTCAACGAGCCGGGCAAGGCGTTTGAGCTGGAGACCCACTGCGTCGATCTGACCGAAGCCACCATCGAGGCCAACAAGCGCTTCTTTGACGGCAACGAAGATCTGGTGCCCAGGCAGGCCTATACCATGGGCATCAAGACCATCATGCAGGCCCGCAAGGTGCTGGTGGTCGCCAACGGCCTGGCCAAGGCAAAGGCCGTCAAAGCAGTCGTGTCCGGCCCGGTCACGCCGGAATGCCCCGGCTCCATCCTGCAGTTGCATCCGGACTGCACGCTGGTGGCAGATGAAGAGGCCCTGAGCCTTCTGTGACCTGCCCGCTGCCGTGACAAGACAGCAGACCGTAAACGATCCGAGCAAGTTCGCCGTTCCGTCAAAGGAGCGGCGAACTTTTTTGTGCAGAGGGCGCCTGCAATGCACAAAAGCGGCAAAAGGAAACCCGGCAGATATGATCTCCGCTTTTGCATACAACTTGCTTTAGCTGCGTGCATTTCGTTTTGCACAAAAATAACCGCCCGCTTCAAAGTTTTCTTTGAAACTGACGGCATGAATGATGAACTTGATTTTGAAATTTTGAGTATCGGAATAGCGGTTCCCTCAAACGAAAATTTCTAAGATTGAACCCCTTCACAGAGTACGCGCAAGCAGGGCAGCTGTATATACAACTGTTCATTTTGCTTTGCAAAATGCTTGTTGGGAAACGCCCAAACCCGTGAACTGCATCCACTGGATGCAGTCTGCGCGATTGCATCGCTACCTGATCGTCAAGGAAACGGGTCTGCTGGGCAGTATGTGGGCACTGTTCCTGCCCGGTGTCGTGGCGGTCGGCAATGTCATCATCGTCCGCAACTTCTTTGAGAACAACATTCCCCGTGAGCTGCTGGAAGCTGCCGAGATCGACGGCGCATCCAAATGGACGGTGTTCGTCAAGATGGTCATTCCTCTGAGCCGCTCCATCATGGCGGTCATGGTCGTGTACAGCATGGTGGCCTACTGGAACGACTGGTTCACCGCTCTGATCTACCTGAAAGCTGATCAGGCTCCGCTTCCTCTGGTGCTGCGGAACATCTTCATCAAGAGTTCCACCAGCGCAAGCCAGTCCTCTATGGTAGCGGGCGGCTTTGCAGAACTGAATAAGCTGACCGAAATGATCAAGTTTGCTGCCATCCTTCATGTTGCAGCCGAACAGCTGGGACAGCACCACGCCGATCTGCGACTTGCCCTCGCCGCCACTGCCTTTGATGACCATCATGCGCTGCCCCTTGTTGCTGGGGATCAGGCAGTACCCGATGAACTCCTGCACCGTGGGGATGTCCTCCGGGTAGAGCAGGTCGGACAGGAACCGCAGCCAGTGGACGGGCTGGGCGGCTTTCGGGTCATACTTGACGGGCAGACGGTTGCGCACAATCTCCGGCTTACCTTCCTGAAAGGTGCCGTCCAGATACGGGGTGCCGTTTGCCAGCGCAATGCGGTCGGTGACAGGCGGAAAGTCCTCTACCTGTGCCGCCAGTTTCAGCACATCCACCACATTGGTGACCTTCTTGGCGAGGTTCGCCCCAACGTATTCACGCATCGTCTCGAAAATTTCACAGCGCAGAGGCATGGGGTCCGCCATTCTGCCATCCGGGGTGAAAAACGCGCCATTCGAGTAAAGCAGCTGATGGCTGCTCAGGAAATCGTCACAGAACAGGGATTCGTTGAAAAAGCCCTTCTTGAACCATGCGGGGATAAAATTACTCATAGGCATTCCATCCTTTCGTTGGCGCTACGGTAAGAAATCAACGTCCTGCCGTTCTCCCTGCATGGCTTTCCTGCCCCCTTCCGGCGGCGTTTTCCGGCTCTCCTTCTCAGGGTCATCGCCGTGTATCCCATGCAGACGGTCATGCTGTTTTCAAGGTGCAACGGGCAAAACGGCAACAAAAAAGCCGTCACAAAACAGACCAGCCCTGCCTTCGCTTTTTCTGGAAGGTCATGCTAGTCGGTTAT
>QWCE01002617.1_pt1 | contig 36765 bp, 30 predicted proteins | sample 1972531 | NCBI WGS metagenome assembly QWCE01 (sample SAMN09866716, study PRJNA288562) | Human gut metagenome isolate term4_stool, whole genome shotgun sequencing... | reverse complement strand
GTAATCTTTATTTCCAACCATGCGTTGTGCCTGGTCATTTGAAAAAGGGCACTGAACAATTTGTCCGCCAGCATTAGAGTCTGGGTTAAAATAGAAGAGAGTATAATCGTACTTTTTGTCCTTAAAGATTAGGTCAACGTCTTCGTCGAGATCACAAAACAAATCGGGAAAATTAGATCGGGTAATTCGCATGGCTTTCTTATAAGAGGGAGATTTTGTATCCAATTTCCCTGTGTGATCGATTTCGGCTTTAGCCAATAGTGAATATACAGCTTTTTCTAATTTGTCGGGCCTATTAGTGTATAGCTCATCGGGCGACGCAAAATCAATTTCTGAAAGCAGCCTATCTGCTTCGAGGATCCTCTCCTGCAAATAGGCGCAGTAAGTTTCGGGGGTCAACTCTTTAAAAGCAAAATCATGAATGCGAAGGGATACATTTCCTTCGGTTATCCAAAGCGTTGGTTTGTACTTGTCATTTTGCCAAAACACAGAATAGTTTCTTAGGAGCGAATACAGGTTATCGCTGTATTCTGTTGACTCCATATTACCCGTCTCAGAATAGTAATGTGCTTCAAACTTCATATGAACCTCTCCCAATTAAAAATTAGAGTAAATGACTGAGATTATCGATTGTATCTTTCCAAATTTCTAATAACCCGGTACGTGTTTCGGGGTATATTAAAGCTAAAATGCCAATGATAGCAAGCAGCACGAGAAGAATATTGGCAACGGTCCTTAAAGCAGTTGTAACTGTTTTGACCGTGAACTTTGCCATGTTGCTTTTTTCAACAACAACGACGTTGGGATCATCAATATGGTGTTTCGATTTTAATTCATTCTGCTTTTTTTCTTGTTCCTGCTGTTGCCTGTATCCAGTAACCAGTACATTGTTGAATTTCGCCATAGGTTTAATCCTTCTCTTTCTCTGCACCAGAAATACGGTCGTTCGCAAACAACTCGGCAAAATCGGCTACGCCTCGAACAGAAAAAACCGCCTTTTCGTGCTCAGAAATCTTCTTTTTATTCTCACGAAGGATATCATCTGCGTAATTTTCCATGACGTTCCGAATGTCGTCCATATAGTTCGTTTCGGTCTTATCATATGCACGCTTCATATCTGCAAGAGGGGTCGGAGATTCAAGTAAAGCTTTACACTTTTCTATACTAAAATTGTTTTCTTCCTGTGTCATTAAAATGTCTTCTCTAACAGAGTAAGAGAACGCGTGAAATAAAATTTCCTCGGGAGGTAAGCTCAGAAGCCAATTTCTATAATGCTCCTGTTCTTCAAACATACGGTTATACAGCTCCGAATTTAACTCTTCTTTTAATTCCGCATTTTCTGTATGGGTAGTGTTTTTGTCAGTAGAGTAATTCAAATTTCCGGTTGCCATTTTAACTTCATCTCCATCTGAAATATTAGAAATGGGTTTCGTTTCCTCGCTTTGCAGTGCTGGTTCAACGTTCAGCTGAGGGGATTTATTAAGCTCTAATTCAAGCTTTTTCTCGATGAGGTCATAGAAAGCATCAGCTTCGTCTCTTATGTATATCATGGCGTTCATGATTTCTTGCTCAGTGTGGTTGCTGCTCCATGCGGCAATATACGGAAAACTAAAGCCACTTGTGTCTAATCCGAGTTTATGGGTCACAATATAGGAAAGAGATTCCGCCTGTATTTCGCGGCTGTCACGGTCCGAAATAACTTTCAGATGTTCTTTTGCTTCTTCAAACCTCGTTTTATCGTGCATATAGGCATGTCCAATTTCGTGAATGAGGACTTCAACTGTTTTAGCTTCTTCCATATCCTTGCGAATGTAGATTTGCTCGGCAGTATAAGAACAACGTCCGTCGCAGCCTTCCTGCAGCTCATCTGTATATTCAACCGGGAAAGGAGCAATTTCTTCAAGTACTTTCTTAAGAGCGCTATAGTTCTCTACTTTTTCCGATGTTCCTGAATAGCTTAATTCAGGAATAGGCTCACCTTCGGTTTGAGATATATCAAACGTAGAAGTAACATAGAACTTATTGGTAAAGACCTTCTCTTTAACTTTTTTGGTTTGTTCTTTACCGTTTTCATCGAGTATCGGCTTGCCATCATCATCAAGCACAGGAACTTCACGCAGTACAGTTTCCGTAATTGGCGCAAGAATTTTTAATCCTTTTTCGCCGGCTTTAACATACCTTTTTTTGTTTTTCCATGTGTTAAATCCGGCACACAGTGAAGCTGATGGGTTTTGCATGTAAATCAGCATGGTATTATTAAAGGAATACTGGTGAAAGCCGTCATAAAAATTCAACCAACGTTTGTAGTCCTCACTGTTGCGAATCAGCTTTATGCCGTTATACGCCTCTTTGATGAGGCTTCCGGCTTCAATAGTGCTTGCTTTATCTTTTGCACGGAGAAGAAAATGCTCCATATATCGGCTTTTAGTAAGATCAATGAGAGTATTTTCAATGTCCGTATAGTGTGCATTGATATACTTAACCTCTTCTTTACGGAGGTCGACATCCTCTGAAAAAGTAAATCCGGATAAAGATAAAACTTGAGTTTCATCTTCGGTCTCTTTGCTCTGATCGTTGTAGATCGTGAATTTACCATGAATGTTTGGGGCATAATCGCGTACAACGTCAAAGTCTACTGTGCCGTCGCTGTTATACGCTAAATTATCGAGGGAGTAGGTGAGATTGCCATAAAAGGCTTGCAACTGCTCATCCGTTACGTAGACGAGATCATCAAAATTCAAAACCTCGAGGCAGTTTTCGTAAAAATCCTGAAAGGTATCATATTCCTCTTTGTCGATAACATGACCGTCAAGTGTACGCATCAAGTAATATCTTTCAAGATCAAGTGTCACTTGAATTGGAATTTCGGCGTCCGTAATAGTGGTATAGGCAATGTTCACTGAGGATAGTTTTGTAAAGTCTGTTGCGTTGCCAAATTCTCCGATACAAAATGAATTGATGAGATTTTTAGCTTGCTCCAGTTCCTTATCTGAAATATTCACAATACACTCCTTCTTTCTATACATCAAATAGAAGCTTGATATTCACAAACTTCCCGGTATCCTCCAACGCTATATCGCAGTTGAATTTATTTCCTTTGCTTGATGTCAGTCCCTTAATCGGAACCGATTTATTTGCAAGCAATTTTGTAACAAGGGAGGTTGTTATTGGTTTTTTGAAGTTTTTAGAAAAGTTATTATCCTTCCAGATTGCAAAGCCGCACGATGTATTTTCACAACGATAACCTTTAGCATTTTCAATGACGGCATTACCACACCGTGGGCATTTACCGACAATATTAGCTGAACGGAAAACCTTATGCATTTCTGCCCCGTTTACCCTGAGCTCCACTTCCAAATCTCGAATAATCTTCTGAGTTAGAAGAACGATTTCCTCTTGAAATTTATGTGGCTGATAGTTCCCCTGTGCAATCAAATTAAGCTTTTCTTCCATTTTGGCCGTAAGAACGGCGTCACACAGGGAAGGATCAACTTTACTGATAAGCAGCTTACCTTTTTCAGTCGGAACCAGGTGCTTCTTGATACGTTCTGCATATCCGTCCCGAATAAGAGATGTGATAATTTCGGCCCTCGTCGCCGGAGTGCCTATTCCACAATCGCTTATCGTTTTTCGCAAATTTATTTCGGCTATGGTTCTACCGGCATTTTCCATGGCCGACAATAAAGAACTGTCTGTATATCTCTGAGGTGGCTTTGTGTACTTATCTTCACTCGATACGGAATGCAAATCTAATATGTCACCTACAGCACACGTGGGAATGATCTGCTCAACGAAGTCTTCATCCGAAGCTTTATCGTTTGGTTCGGGTGCTTTAATAGATAACCGATTTTTAAGGTCTTCTTCCACTTCTTTATAGCCTTTTCGGATAGGTGTTGAGCCAGTGCAGCTAAACGTATGGTCGCATATATTTACTTTTAATTCTGTTCGGTAATACTCGTAATCTGGGGATAGCGCCGCAAATAGGCGGTACATAATGAGCAAAAAAATGTTTTTTTCATTTCTGGAAAGCTCATCAATGTGGGCTTTTATGGCGGTATCCGTTGGCACGATAGCATAGTGCTCTTCGGATGCTTTGTCGTTTACCAGACGTTTTGGGATCGTCAAAGTGATGTTCTCTACACGCAAAAAACGTGCTGCCAATTTAGCTGCTCGTTCGTGAATAACATCAACCATATCAGAAGTCAGATAGGAACTTTCTACGCGGGGATACGTAGTGAGCTTATTATCATATAGACTTTGTAGAATGGAAAGGGTTTCGTCTGCTGTATAGCCAAACAAAGCATTGGCGTCTTTCATGATCTGTGTGGTGTTATATAGCAGCGGTGCAGCCTTCTTCTTTTCGGTATGGCTATACGCATTTACTACGGCCTCAGATAGCCGATAGCTGCTTAGAATATCTCCCATAACATCTTTGTTTGATGTTTTAAAGAAGGTCTTGAAGTTTCCATGATCTGCCGTAAGGCGATAGTATAATTCGGGCTTGAAATTTTCAATTTCCTGCTCGCGCTGCACAATAAAAGCCAAAATGGGGGTTTTAACTCGACCAACCGGCAATTTTACATTGAATGCTGTCGTGTACGCACGAGTGCCGTTAATTCCAATTATCCAATCTGCAATAGCTCTGCTGTTACCAGCTTGGTACAGGTTATTATACTCACTGTCCGGGCGCATTGTTTTGAGCCCGTGCCGATAAGCTGCATCTTCGGTCGAAGACACCCAAAGCCTATATACAGGTTTATTTCTAACAAGGCTACTCTTCTGAATAGCATAGCTAAAGACGCGTCTAAAGATCAGCTCTCCTTCGCGCGCGCTATCCGTTGCGCAGATAATACCATCAACGCGCATGTCGGCCATCAGATCACAGACAATATTGCATTGCTTTACAGTTTCTGGCGCTGTAACATATTTAAATTTATCTGGGATGATTGGTAGATCGTTGAACTGCCATGTCTTATAGCCATAAATATCTGGCATGGCAAGTTGCAGCAGATGACCGATGCAATACGTAACAATGAAATTATGCCCTTCAAAGTAGCCGTCATTTTTCTTTGTTGCACCAACGATGCGTGCTAATGAGGCTGCCACTGATGGTTTTTCTGCAACGATCAATTTCACTTGTTTACACCCTTTCCCCCTGAGAAAAGTCCTAAAAAGCCGCGCTTTTTCTGCGGTATCGTAACATTTTTAGCTTCGGTAATTGCGGCATATACGGGATTATTGGCCGCATTTAATGTGAAGGCATCCGGTGTGTATGCGGAAAAATATGTGTGATCGCCCGCGGCTTCCATGAGCTCTTTAATGTCGTCCATATCAGCTTCTGGTACGAAGCTGAAAATGTAATGAACATTATTGTTATAGATGATGTTCGAGGCATACGATTGTGACCCTCGCCTAACGAAATCAGAATAGCTATCTAACTCATACGGGGATGAGCCGCATACCAAAATCCGAATATCTTTTTCAAGCCATTCTGTTACGGAGAAATCATGTCCGAAGTCATAAACTAAATATTCATATCCCATGGCTTTAATTTCCGCTATATGCTCTGGAGCTGCGTACATATCAACGTTGGCGAACGTTACTCGGCCAATGTCATTGTCTACATCTTCAAGCTGAAGAATATCTTTTGTTCTACCTACAAAATCGTATCCGCTATGGTTGTATTGAATATAGCACGCCCGATGGCCCATGAATTGAAGATATTTAACGAGCTGCAATGCCTGTGTGGTTGTACCGATGCGGTCACAGCATCCTCCAATGGCTATGACAATCTGTTTCCCCACAGAATTATCGCTGTGCTCGGCAATGGTTTCTATCGGCTCTTCATGTGCAATATCTTCAACAGTTGCATATCCTGCGAGGCAGAGCTGTAATTCATCTTTGGCTGGACCGTTAAGGATATTTAACACAAAGCAGTGAAACCCTTCTTCAACCAAAGCGACAACTATATTGGTCTTTTTGCTCCCGCCGATAAAAAAGAAAACAAATTGCGCTTGGGTGGCCATCGACATTTTTTTGATTTCTGAAGCTACTACATGGAAGTCATCCCTAAACTGTTTAAGATCAAAAATGACCGTTTTGTAGTTGTCAGCGATAACCAGGTCTCTGCATTTTTCGACGTCTTGAATTGTCCCTGTGTATGTGACGGGAAGTTCCGTCATGTCGCTAAGTAAGTGTCCTGCCATTTCAGAGCCAACGAAGAGAATGCCTGCCATATAATTTCCTTCTTTCTATTTTATTTGGTTATGGTACTGTCCGTGATATACGGTAAATCATCAATCGAAGTTACATGCGACTTTACAATAATGCCATTAAAATCGCTCTTACAATAGTATTCGCGATCATCCAGTATCGCGATCGGGCTGATGTTGTGTTGCTGGCACACGGTACGCATCTTTTTAGCCCGCACACCATAGTGCTTACACAGGTTTGTCATTGAAATGAGATCGTTTTCGAGTATGTTTTTGATTTCTCGGCGATCTTCATCGTTCACTAAATCAATCATGGTACTCACTCTCTTTCGCTGCCAACATCGTGTCCCTTATCCGTCTTTTTCTTTACCGTTCTCTTTCTTACTACGTTCTTCTTTGCCGTAGCTTCCTCGAGGACGGAGCCGTGTGCTTTGATTCTGACCAGAGGCTCATTGCCAGTATCTAAGCGAGCAGCACACTTAGATACATCAAGACGCTCATACTCGCCGTCCATAACATCAATAATTGCACCTTTTAATTCTCTTTTGGAAATTTCGATGTCAATATCGTTTCTCTCCGCGATTTCGTGTAATCTCTTATGAATTAGATCATATGTAGATTGATACTGCGCATCGACTGTTTTGTGATTTACGTCACGCGGAACAATCATAATAGACGCACGGTAGTTGTGATCTCCGACCAGATTGAAAGCATAAAATTCCGGATAATAGTCCATATTTGCTTCAAACGAAAATTCCATGTTTTTCATCCTTCCTTTATATCGTCGATTTCTAAGTTTAGCTTTTCTATTTTCTGCTGATTTTCAGCGATTGCGTTTCGATCAGCTTGAATAGCTGCATTGTATTGCGTAACCAACTGCTCATTAGACTGAATTTGTCTATTGGCATCTTGGATTTCAGAAGCCGTCATATATCTTTTATCTTCTTCAATCTGCACATTTGTGTTTTGGACTTCTTCTATTTTGCCTTGTATTTGTGCGATGTCCTCCTGCAACTGTGCTATGGTATCGTTGCAGCGTTCAATTTGACGCTCAAGGCTTTGAATTTTGTATTCCGTTGGAGTTAAAGCAACAAAGCTATCGACCTGTTCAACATCACGTTTATTGGTGTAGAGCTTCGCGTATTGTGTTTCGTATTGTTTACCTGCAAGATAGACTCGTAAAGAAACTTCATTAAAATTGTTTGGAACATCCAGTATTTTAACCACGGTCAAATCTTTATCTTCGAGCAAAATCTCCGTAGCGAGCTGCTTTACAGATGAGTTGCGCATATAGGCTTCAAAATGGTACTCGTTATTGCCATCAAAACTCTTATTATTGCAGAGAAGTTCGACGATCATTTCCTTTTGGTTTTTGGAGTATTCCCATGAGTTCAGTGTTACGTAATGATCTGCCGCAATTTCTGTACTGGCACCGATTGGAGTGCGCAGATAGGCATTACCGTTGGGAAATAAATAGGAAGAGAACCAGAAAAATAGAAAGCCAAATAAAATAATCAGAATACGCAGAACAATCGATTTATTACCTAAACCGTGATAGCTCGACGTAGATACCGCGTTTTTAGTCATTATCGATGCCATCCCCCGTTAAATAATCTGCAACATCATAAGCGAGATCTTCCGTCACTGCTGTGTCGAAATATTGCTCTGCAATCTGCCACATCGTACCGCTGGAATTAAGCTCCATGCGGCAATGATACATTTTAGTATGCGTAGAAGTGTGTGTTTCCGTATCTTTGTCGGGATTTGTGCTGACTTTGTATTCGTAGACTGCCAGCAGGTTACAGCTGCCATCATCTAAGGACTGAACATAGCAGCGCACATGGTCGATGCGGGCAGCGAATGTGGTTTCTCCGGTTTCGTCGAGAGCGCCGACGTTAATGCCATCATCCTTTAAATACACAGCATTTTCGGTGATTTTTCCGTAAGCAGAAGATTTACAATACTGCCGGACGGCTTCGTATGCGTCCAGAGTCTTTTGCGGTGCTTCCCTTGCCGGGTAGGTATCTCGATTATAGAGTGTTTTTAGAAAGGCTGTAAAATCAGAAATAACTTGGTCGTTTTGCCCCTTATATGTATTGATTTCCTGTCGGAGTGCGGCATTATCTTCGGTGAGTTGTTTTACCTGTTCCGACTGTGCTGTTGTGCTTGTTGTTTCTTCTATATCTGTATGATTTCCAGAAGTTTCAGAGGTGAGCTGTACGGATTTGAGCTGTGCTTTTACATCATCTAACTCGTTTGTTTTGGACAAATATAAGAAGCTCATAAGAATCGTCACAACAAGGCATATACAAGCAACAGTAATAGATACGCTCTGTATTTTATCAAGTTTTTTCATCTGCCGTGATCCTTCCCTTTCTGTTTAGCTGTTCTGCGAATGGCTTCTGATTTGCTTTTATAGCGATCACAAAAGCGCTTCACGGTATCGCCGGGGTGATGCCGCAGTATCGTTATATCCCGAAATACAATCGGAATATCGTTTTGCCGGCAATAACTAATAGCATCCGCAGATAAATAGTCTTCCGGGCACTCTTTTTCATGTTGAGTAATAGGAAATATCCAAATTTCGTTCGCATCCTGATAAGTAGAAACAGGATTAAAACTAAGCTCTGTATTCGGTATTCCTACGACATAAATTTTCTCGACCGTCTTCATAATGGCCCTCCTATTTAACTACCGCATCTTTGAGTGGCATTCGCGCCTCTGCTTTACGCCGCAGCTGTGGGCGAATGAAAAGAGCAATGGCCGAACATATTGTGATGACTCCGGAAACTATGGAAATGTAAAAGAAAATTTGAGAGCGATAAAAGTGCATCTGCCATTCCGGGCCGAGCGGCATAGGGAAAGCATTCTCATTTACTTGCGATACGGCTGTGGAAGAAAAGCAATCGTATTCGAGCGAAACCGAATGCGTATTTGCCTTATTGAACTCTGTGCATGAAAGTATTCCGGCCCCTATTTGAAGCAAAAGGAAGATACAGACTAAAATAATCAGCAGCAACCTCAATTTATCTGAGGTTTTCATGCTTTCTTTTCGTAACATACAACAAAAGTCCTTTCTTTTTACTGTTCGTTAAGTTCTCTTATTTCCCGATTGATTTCGCAACGATCTGACACCAGTCCTTCACGCTCCATTTTGCGTGCCACATGTCCTTCATGAATGGTTGAAGCCTTATCTACTTCTTGCCGATCATAACTTCTATGGTCAATCTGATGTTGTTGGTCAAGCCGTTTATTGCATTCTCTTGCCCATGCCGCACGCCATTCTTCGACTTTACTGCGATCATTCCAATCTGATGTAGAGATTGTTTTTTGCTGCCAAAGCTTTTCAGCGCCTTTTCCGTTACGTATTCGCAATTTTTGTTCACCGGTCTCTGGATCAATTACTGGAATTTTTTCTCCATTTTCATCGAGGACATAAATAGTTTTTGACTTTGAAGCCCATTCGCCATTTGGTTTAAACCCCCGTAATGTTAATAAGATATGTGCATAAGGATTTCCATCTCCTTTGTCATGTATCCCCCAATCTGCACACATTCCTTTATGAACAAAATTATTCATTACATATTCGCGCACGGTATCGATCTGCTCCTGCCGGATAAATTCACGCGGCAGAGCAACTTCCACTTCACGTGCAAGCTGCGCGTCTGAACGAGTTTCTATTTCATGCACTGCATTCCAAAGTTTTTCTCGATCATAGAACTCCGAAGGCGCGTTTTGCGGCAGATTTATTTCAGAGTGAACTACACTGTTTTGCCCAGTGTAGTTGTAAGTTTTTCTTACCTCTTTGTCATACAATTTTGTGCCAGAGCAATAAGCAGCATATGCAACTGCGCTTCGCCCTTTGCTTCGACCAATAATTCTGATAGAACAATGATAAATTGCCACGTTTCTCACCTTTCAAAAACTAAATACGGTGTAGGGTCGATGCGCGTGTTAGAAGTATCGTAAATCTCAAAATGTAAGTGGTAGCCGGTAGACGGGCCCGTAGAACCGGCATAGCCGATAACTTGTCCTTTCTTTACCTGCTGCCCCATGCTGACATTTACATACCCTAAGTGAGCGTATAGCGTACATGTACCGTTCTTGTGCCTAATTTTGATATAATTGCCCCAGTCGTTATCGCAGGGATCGACGCCATTGTCTTTTCCGTAATTGTGTGTGCATCGTGTTGAAATGGAAACCACTTCGCCGTCTGCAGCAGCGTATACGCTGGCATTACGTGCAGCGTTGAGGTCTAACCCGCCGTGGAAATTTGAACTTGAAGCATCTGTAAAGTCTCGATAGCCAAATTCTGAAATAACGGTCATATAGCTGCTTTCTAACGGATTTGAATAGTAGCCTTTACTTGCGACCATACCGGCAGCTTTTTCAATATCCAGATAATCCTTAATGCGATTAACGTAATTGGGATTGCCATATACCTCCCAACCCATTTCTTTTCGCATTTTTAAGGAAAACTGTTGTGCAGCTTGCTCCGTATATTTACCGCCATAATATTTATTGCAGTAGTCGTAAAAGCCGGGGCCAAAGTTATAGCACTGCAATGCCAAATACAGATGATCTGTATCATAAAGACCGTTGCATCCTACTAAATCCAATAAGGACTTGAGTGTTCTGACGCCAACCTGAATGGAGTATTCCGTCGAAGCAATGCTTCCCGGACTATGCGAATATTCCGTGTTAAAAGAGCTTTCGGAACACTGCATAATATCGACAGATCTTCCGCCGGATTCCACCATGCAGATGGCCATAACCACGGGCACATATTCTTCTGTCCACATCCACTGTCGACACTGATCGGTTATCACTTGCTGCCATGCAAGAACCTCACCTGAAATATCTTTACAGCCACGGATAGATTCACCCGATCCCCCCGAGCTGCCGCCGAGGGCCAAAATAGCCGACGTTACGTTCCCTATGCACGTAACAATTAAGAGTACAAAAAATACACCGGATAAAACAGCTGCGGTGGCAACTGTAATTTTGAGTTTAAGCCACCCGTGCTTCTTGATATTTCTGACTTTCCGCACGAATTTATACTTTTTGCTGCTCATTATGCGCCGCCCTTAAAGTTTTCTTCCTCGAACTGGGTTATTTCAACGTGCATCTGAATATTGCGGTCTGAGGAAACACAGAACACCATTTCGCCTTTTCCAAAGCGTGGAATTGCTTCCAAGTCTCCCGCCGTCAGTTTGTTGGCAAATACCTGCTGCAAAACCGGAAGGGCGTTGGTGTCTTGATTGAGGATAAATTTATACTCGCAAAGCTCGAAGAACGTTTTGAGCTTATTGATACCTTCTGTTGACGCGCCTTCGGGGACAAAATCTCGAATGGAATGTGTAGCGCAGAGAATACCGCCAAAATACTTACGCGCTTCGCGGGCGAACACTGTGATTTGTTCCACCGCGGCAATTTTATCGGTATTGATGATCTCATGCGCCTCATCGATAAAGATTTCAAAACGTGTAATGTCATCTTTTTCGATGGCATGTGTTTCATACTGTTCTTTCATATATGCACCGATTTTGACGCAGTTATCCCAACACAATGTGAGAGCCAAAAAGAGCTGTGCATCAAAGACCTCGGGCTTCATGCTTTTGAGGTTCGCGATGTTGAAGAAGACGATCTGGCGATCCATGATGTTATCAATAGACGTATGCCCGTTAAAAATGGCACCGTAGTTCGTAACAAGCGACCGAAAAGCCTTATAGATGTTATCGCAAGTGCGAGCTTCGCGGATTGCGAGATCTGCTTCGATTTTATTTGAACCGGCGCGAATTGCTGCACGTCGCTTTTCGAGGTAGGCTACAAAATCGGAAAAAATCGGGTATTTATCTGCTGCTAACCCTGTAATGGCCTGTTCGTCCAAGCTTTTGTTAGGGTCTATAAGGCCATATTCGACATAGAACTCTTGCAAATAGTCCTCAAATGCGTTAGCTTCCTGCACAGAGGCGTTGGGGTTAAGGAGTAAATAAACGGTGCGCATTTTTGCACTATGGTTTACGTAGCACATGCCTTCGCCTTCGTCTGAGGTCTTCAAAATTTCGAGAGCATTAAGAATTCCTCTTGTGCCGTCCAACGCTATATAAGCGCCGCCAAGCAGCTCAACGATATGCCGATATTCGCCGACCGGGTCAAACCCTCGGATATAATGGCCGCGTACTGCCATGGATTCGAGCAGTTTTTTAAGCAGCGTAGATTTACCGGCTCCCTGTTTTCCAAGCACCACGCCATTATATGCTGTGCGCACGTTGTTTTGCGTGTGCATATCGAAAAGCACTGTGCCGCCAAGTGAAGTTGAACCTAAATATGTGCCCGTTGGGTCTACGAGATTCGTAAAATGGAAAGGAATACCATCTGCTAAGGTAATAGATTCGAGCGGCTGACCGTAACGGGCATAAACCTTAGCTTCTTCTAATTCCTGCTGCTTCGTGTACGGCAAATAGACCGAGCGGAAATCATTGATTTCTTCGTTCAAAAATATTGAAGCTTCATATCCGGCTGCATCCAATCTATCCAGCACAGATTTTACGCGTTTGTCGCACTCATCGTATGTTCGCCCTTCGACAAAAATACGTACTTTTACGAGTTTAAGTACCTCGCCCATTACGTCGATGTCATCCCACAAAGCGTTAAGTTCCGCATAGCGCTGCGCCGCCGTTTTCTTTACGGTCGTGTCCGAAGCATCTTCCGCACGGCGCTCCTGCTCACGCATACCGGCGTTTATGTTTTTCTTCGATATATTGGGGTCTTCTGTATTTATATCGATCACGCACACGATATTGTCCATGTTCATAAGTCGCGTCAACCAGAATTCTTCGACGCGTGCCGGGAATTTAGAAACGGTGATGCAGGCTTCATATCCGCATCCGGTTTCAATGTATCTTTCGTTGACCGGGCGCAAACCGCCTTTAGGTTGAATAGCTTCCAGCAACCACGGATCATAGCCGAGCTTTTCTATCTTCTGCCGTATCTGGACATCCGTCATCTTTTCAGGATATGTAATATTAACTTTGGTTGCATTTTGTACCTGAATGGTCTGTGATTTATTATTGAGCTTTTCGAGGACTGCCAACTTTGCGGGCAGGCTCATTTTCCTCGCAAGGTCGTTATAGATCAGGGTCTGGTTGATACGAGATAATGCGTAGAAATAATCATCCTGAGATTCTGCAAATAACAGAATATAATACTGACGGTCGGTGCGCGTCTCCTGCACATTTTCAAGCTGTGTTTCCATTTCGCGCAAAATATAGTCATATATCGGCACTTTATTCTGCGCGATTTTTTTCTGAATATAGTGCTGCTGGCCGCGAGTATCCGTAGGTGTATTCAGCGATACAAGCTTAATATCAAAACCATTTGTGCGGTACATACGTGCCCATGCAGCAATCAGAGCTTCGAGGTCTGATTCGGATGCCGAATTAAGGTCTTTCGTGACAATCTGCACGATGTCCATGTAACTGTCATCCTGCATCTTAAACTTATCATCCTCTATACACTTGATCGGGATCAATTTACTCATGGGTGCAGTTGAAGAAGGACGAAGCTTATTAAGCAAATTGCTTAACGCTCCACTGTTAGCCGATGCAGTTTCCGTACCGGTTTTTACCGCATCACTTTTCTTAGTCGGGGTCTTTTTTTTCATTGGAAATGCCTCCATCTGGGAATACAAGCTCTTTGAAATACGCAGCAGAAGGATACTGCTTTTTATTTATGGACTTATCTAATGTGAGTCTTTTTTTTGAAGTCTGAACCGGAATATACGCGGTTCGAGGTCTTATGAGATAAAACCAGAACGACTGGTAAAGCCGTTTTCCGGGATTGTTTTGCGAAGGTCGAGATAGGAAAAAACCAACGGCAAAGCAAAACACCAAGTATAACGTGCGCAGCGCCGGGATCACAATATTTTGCGTTGCCCAGCCAAACCCGGCAAATCCGATAATGAAGAAGAAGTCAAACATAAAAATCTTCGGCGAAAATTTCTTTTCGGTTTTTACGTCCAGAGGAACAAAGTGCTTCATAGTTTTTCACCCCTTCTTTTGCCGGTGGACTTGCCACTATCTTTATTGCCGTTTCCTTTTTCTTGCTTATATTCACGCTGTGCAAAACCCTCTGTTCTATTGTCCTTTGCGTTCCTCGGGAGGTTGCCGGGGTGCTGAACAGTATTGGAAGGCTCAACACCCGCATTACTGTTTCGGACGATCGGCTCGTTACTGCTATGTGAATAAATATCCTGCATTTCGCCTTGGGACACTCTTGAAGGAGCTGAACCGGAAGAAGAAAAGGATGTTTCTGCGGAAGCTCGGGTTTCATTTCTTCTATGCGGCATTTGCTCAACAGAATGTTCGACAGAAGGAGAGGCCATCGAAGGTTTCTGTGAAGCAAAGCCAATTTTGGCCGAATCAGAAGACGTCGCCGAAGCCTTCTTATTATTCCTACCAGAATTGCCCTGAAGCTCTCTGCTGTTCTTATTACCCGCATTCGGAACCGCAAATTGGTCTTTCGCGCTGCCGTTAGGTTCGTTATGAGTTCCAACGTCACTCTTATTGCCAATCTCTTCCTTACCGTCCGGCTGCTCTAACGTATCCGGCACATCATTTTTAAATGCCTCGCGATTTATGCTGCCATCTTTGCTTTCCTGCTCGCGATTTGGTTCTGCATTGGATTGTTCTGTATGCATTTCTTCCGGCTCTGCAAAGCTCCAAGAGTTTTGTCCACTATTTTTTTCTTCGTTTAAAGGTTCCTTATCGCTTTGCGTGTTCTGACTTTCTGCATTGAACGGGTTTCGTTCTGTTTTCACGTTCGAGACTGAACCAGTAGTGGATGCTTCTCCGCGACGATGCGGCATTTCATTTGCATTACCGTTTTTCTCTTTCTTATCTGCTACGCCTCTGCCGCCGGTCTCCAAATCGTTACCACGCGCATGAGTTGCACCATAATTGCCAAGTTCGCTCTGCCGCACTGCTCTTGCCTTATCCAACGGAGTTTTTGCACCGGTAACATCCTTGCCAAGATTCCATGCGGCCTTACCCATTCCGAGTGCAGTTTTACCAGCGTGCATAAGTCCCATAGCGGTATGGAAGCCACTCTTAATGCCTGCGTCTATACCAAACAGATGCTCAATCAAATTCGGACCGTCAATAACCGCCATGGCTACCGGGATAATGCAAATTGATGCTTCAAAATTATTGAAGATGGAGCTATCAAAAATCCAAGCCTGAAAGGTATTAAATAAGCTGATAGCAACACTGCAATAGATCAGCACTACGTAGGTGCTGAGGATGCTTTTAAGCGCCTCTCTCAACTTCGCCCCGCTCGCAATATCTGTAATTGCAAATATGTAGGCAAAAAAATGATTAACAATCAGCTCATAGCAAAGGCGAACCACTTTGAAAAATGTAAAGACCATTACAAGAATCGTCGCTATTTCAGACAAAAAGATCGGAAACATATCGACTTTATAACGGTAATAATATGAAGATAAAAACGAAATAAAGTTTCCAAATATTTCGCCGCTCGAGCAATCGCCTAATTCTTCGTCCACGCTGCCGCGGTTGAGCAGCGTCTTCGTAAACACATCATCAATGCCCGGTGTTTCGCTGCCCTTAATCAGTTCATCCATAGGCAGCAACGAATAGTCGTAGTCATCCGGGAAGCCATTATGTATTTCGCCAGTCGGATCGATAACCGTATCTCCGCCAAAACAATATTTTAGGTCTACGATATTTGCGCTGAAAATCTTATTTACGCTGCTTGTACTTATGTTGCCCATATCAGAAGAGGCAATAATGCCATTAACGGAATTGATAAACGTCGGCAAGATGAAAACCACAAGCAAACCGAACATGATATTCTGGATGATCTTGCTTCCTTTTATGCTGTTGCTATTTAAGATGAACGCAATACCGATGCAGACGACTACAATCAAAACCACTGCGGTCAGGAACTCTGTTGATAAAGCGCCGCCGAAAATTTCATTTACCCTGCTTTGCGTATCGAAAGTAAGCACGTTATATGCTTTACTCAAAAGATCGCCGCAGCTTTTAATAAACGAATATAAGAAGGATAAAACCAGATAGAATAACTCGCGTAAGCCGGTTAATATTAGACTTTGTCCTTCAAAGTATGATCCATATTTCGTAAGAATTTCTTGTGCTGACATTCTTTTTGTTCTCCTTAAACTGCCTCGTCCATCTTTGCTTTGTTACGTTCGCCTGCACCGGGAGTTCTGCCGGAAGCCTTTCCCTTTGAAGCTTTTTCAGCCTCCATTTTTGCTGCCAGTTTTGCAAAGTGGGCATCAATGTCATATACATGGAGGTCCAAATTTACTTTAGAAGTATCACCCCATGTGATCTTATCCAAATCAATTTTATCGAGATTTGGAAAGCTCTTGGTAAGATATTTATACCTGTACTTAAATCTCTGGTTGCCAACGTTGTAAATAGACGTATGCTCGATGCTATTGCCGCGCAGGTCCGTGCGTGTCATGATACGTATAATGACGTTTTCGCCGGGAGCAAGTCCTTGCAACTCATTGGGGTTAAGTAGTGGCTTTTCTTCGTAGCTTTCTGTAAATGATTTATTGAGAGACATTTTCTCGCCGGAGCGACTAACATTCTTAAAAGTTTCATTGCCCAACTGTTCGGAAAAATGTTTAACTGTTTGCAAGTCACCAGAAGATAAGAAATACTGATTACCGCAGTTACCGATAATCGTTTCTGCTTCTTTTCCATATTTTTCTTCGATTTGTGCATCCGACTGTGCTACCAGATTGAACCGAATATTTCGGCCGAGGCAAACAACCAACATGGTTGCAAAATTTTCGATCGGCGACATGCTGCCGAACTCGTCCAGAAGGAAGACCACCTCACGTTTGCATTTGCCATCATTTGTGTGAATCGTGCAATGCTGTGCGAGAACATAGTATAGCTGACGAACAAAAACAGATGCGATGAAGAAACTGCTTTTGTCGTAATCGGGAGTCGAAATGAAGATTGCATACGGCTTTTCGCCGAAGCCAATATCCAGCAAGTCAATGTCATTTTCAGCTGTCATTTTTGCATAATTTTCGTAAGTGAAAATTGTAAGCTTCGTAATCATGGTAGAGTAGATGCTGCCCTTTGTTTTGCTACCGGCAACGTTTGCAGCCGTATATTTGAGCTTTGCACTATCTCTATTTGGACGCGCGTTAAAGTACGCATCCAAGGCTGTTTTGTCTTCGCCCATCTGATTCGTAGCCATAACGGTAAACGCATTATAGATACTATACATGGTAATCTGTTTTTCGTACTTGGTGCTTGGAATATATTCATACTCCGGAGGAATCGGCATAGAAGAATGGAGAATATCTTCGTAGCCGTACTCCATATTTTCGATGAAATTGCGAACCTGTAATTGCTCAATCTCATCCATGGCCATAAAGGCAGCTTTTTGTTTATCGAAGTAGGCTTTGTTCTTAGCGTTCATTTCCTCATCTAATGCAATGCAATCGCTAACATGAGCAATAATCATCGCACTCAAGAGGTTTGTTGCTGTTTGAGGCCAGAAGGGGTCTGGTTGCTTATCGTCTGCAAACATTGAGAAGCAAAAAGAAGCACAAATCTGCTCTGCTGTGGGATAATCCTTACGCTTCCACGCGTCGATAATGGTTTGCAGAGGATTAAATTTCATGGATTTACCCGGGTCAGCAAGATTTAAGACCAGCGGAATATAACCACGTTTTTTAAGTGTTTCGTAGGAAGCCTTATACAATTCAAGTTTTGGGTCAGTTATGATAAGAGAAGACTTCTTTTCCGCACGAGAATACAGGTCAATCGTCGGAAACATAAAAGATTCGCCCTTGCCGGATCTCGTTGTGCCGATAATGTAATTATTTACGGCGCTGCGGTCAATGAAGACTTTATGGTGCTTTCTATCCCATGCAATCGGAACACCGCCTTTTCCCTGATAAAACTCATCTTTTTCGGGAACCGCCGGGTACTGTTCATACAGCTCTTCGAGGTATGCAAAGCGCGCTCCACCCTTTTGATTTACATTAAAGTCGTTGTACGCAGTGCGGATTTTGTAAGGCAGCGCAATTTCGAGGAAGACCGTTAAGCCAAACAAAATTAAATAGTAGTTAGAGCTCTTCGGGAAATTGATAATTGCCGGTAGATGGTCATTTGCCGCCATATCCGCTGCAAATATACCTTTCATCGAATACAGTGCATCGCTCAGCAAGGTATAGCAGATATTCCCGGCAAATAAGAGAACGAACGGAATAGCAATCATGATAATTATAATGACCTTTTTGGAACTGAGCAGTCTGTTCAGCCGGAACAGTTTTTGCTTATTCATGAAGTCGTTATACGGCGTTGGTTTTTGGTTTGTTGCCATTTTTTGTCTCCTTTCGTGGAAAAACGTATGTGGGCAAATTTGCCCACTTTTAGTTTTCAGATAAACCCTTTACCAAGAAACGATAAAGAGCTTATCTGAAAACTCGGTTCAGTGCCGAAAATCAGCGCCTTACCGAATTTCCAGTTCATTTTTTAGAACTTAACGTTTTGAATCCACCACGCTACAAGAGAGCTTGCAGAAAGTGCAATTACGCAGCCAATGGCAATACGCTGAATCCACTGCTTAGCTTGCTGTGCCAAATCACGTGAAAGTATGATGAAAAGGCCGCAGACGATCAGTGCCAGAATTGCAAGAGGCGTTACAACAGTTGTAACCTGTGTAGCAATTTCCGTGAAGGAGTTGCTGAGGTTAGAAAAAACAGTACCTCCCCCGCCGTTGGTAGCGTCGAGCAATGTTAAAAACATCTTCATTTTTTTACTTCCTTTCTATTTTTTCGGTGGCATATTTTACGGATGATCTCTATCAAACACACCACGATCAAGTAAGGTAACAGACTGAATATCACATAATCTTGTTCACTCATTTTTTGCAGTATAGCTTCGGCAGTCAGCTGATCTCCGGCTTGCAAATACATGTAGTACGCACCCTTTAATCCGACATTGATGCCGTATGCGTAGCAGAGACCACCAAATCCGAGTGAAAACAAAATCACGCGCGTCCAGACGGATGTGAGAACCTTCAAAAGGCGTTTCACTGTTCAGCCTCTTTTTCTTTTCTCTTCTTCGAGATGATAAACAGAATAATTACAATAGCTGCGGCGAGGGCAATCGTGCCGATTGTAATGCCCACAATAACAGCAACTGGGACCTCATTATTTTGCTCGATGTATGTCGCAACGCTACGGATGCTATATTCTGTCTTATCGGTCTTCACAATCTGTGTACCACTATATGTAGCTGTCGCCTTATAGCCGTCTACACTCTGGACTGTAACGTTTTTGCCACCGTAAACTGCAGTGAACGTACTGAGCAATCTATCGCCTGTTACGATTGCATTTCGGCAAAGTTCGCCGTCTGCATTCGTGTAGGCATCTCCGTCCCATGTTACTCTGGATAGGCGATAACTATTTGCACTCAAGCCAAGAGAAGCAAGGTATGCGCTCTCATACCCGGTAAGTGGCGGATTTCCGCCGTCATACGGGATCAGTGCATCACCAAACTGCAAATAAGCACTGTCGATGCCGTACAAAGTCATCGGCACAGAAAGATCAGACGTCCATGTATACCCGTTATTCTCTACGTGGTCGAGCTGTAACGGAACGTCAACATCGATACCGTACTCATCGCTGTGATATTTAACGGTAATGCTCTGCGCAGCCTCCGGTTGCGATGTTGCTGTGCCAAGCACAACTGATTCTGTTATGTCAGCTTTGAACTCAGGCAATTTGGTTTCGGTGTACTTAGTGTCCACATACTGCAAAACGACCTTGTCCCCAGAGAAGTCCTTGGAAATCGCCTCTGGAAATTTACTTTCCTTTGTGCCAGTCAAGATTTCTTCGGTTGCGGAGACTTCCTTTTCTTCTTCCACTGCTTTTTCATCCGTGACGTAGCTATCTACACGATCAAGCTTGTACGTTTTGCCATCATATGTAATCTCGTCATCGAAGGCAGCTTCTGTTGTTTTATCATCGGAAGTAACTGTACGTGTAACCGTTGCGGTATTGCCATTAACATCAACATTACCGTTGCCTAAGTCTACCGAATCAGCAGATACAGGGTCGGCAACCATGCCGACTGCCGCCACTGCGATCACACCGGCGACTAAGAAGGAAAGAAGGTGGGGCTTTTTGCCCTTCTTTTTCTCTACGATTGCGGCAATCAAGCCAGCTGCGCTTACACAAAGCATAGCGAGCCAATATCCGACATTGCTACTACTGCCGGTTTTCGGCGAGTTCGGCGTCGTCTTTTCGTCGTAACGGAGTGTGATTTTACCGATTTTCGGCTGATCTACAAACAGATTGTTTTTATCGTTGTTGGAAATCACGACAGCATCACCGTCATGCTCGATTGCAAAGGCATATACCTTTTCATCTGCATAGTAACGATTCGGAGCCTTGGTTTCTACCAACAGATATTTGCCGTAAAGCAAGCCATTCAGTTTGTATTCGCCGTTGCCAAGGTCTGTTAATGTATCAACCTTTACATCTGTATCGGCTTCATATATGCCATTGCCGTTTGCGTCACTATACACGGTGAATTCTGCGCCCGTCAGACGTTTGGTATCATCCATAGTAGACGATTTTGTCAGCGACACAGAGCCGTGCAAGGGCTTAACCTTTACAGTCTGGCTTTCGTCGTTAATATCTGCATGGACAGCAAATACAAGTCCATCTCGATAAAGTGTTTCAAATACGACGGTATCCGTTTCGATGACGAGACCGCGTGCGTCGAAAGTAAACGTCATCTCAACTTCGCCGGTGGTAGCTTTTGGCGTAAAGGTAGCTTCTGCCGTGATTTCTTTACCATCGATAAGCAGCTTATCGTTCGTGGCTTTGTTCATCAGCACACCGGTAAGCTTATATTCTTTACCGGGGGTCAAATCCTTATAGCTCACAACATCGGTAATCGTGATCTTATCCGCTGTAATTTCCTTTTTGCCGTCTGCTGTTGCCTTTGTTCCGATTTCAGGATTCTTAATCTTTACCGTCTGCCCTTCATCGTTGATGTCCGCATGGGTAGCAAGCAGCACGTTCTCACGGTACAAATCCTCGAAAACGACGATCTCTTTGCTATGCAGACCGGTTGCGTCAAAGATAAAGGTAACGTCTACGCTGCCGGATGCTTCCGTTGCAACGAAAGTAGCTTCGGCTGTGACTTTCTCGCCGTTGATGAGCAGTTCTTTGCCGTTAGACTTGTCCATGAGAACGCCGGTTACACGATATTCTTTGCCGGGGGTAAGGTCTTTGTAGCTTACGGTATCGGTCAGTGTAACTTTATCCAGCGGATCGATTTCCTTCTCGCCCTCAAAGTTCGCTGTTGTGCCGATTTCAGGGGTCTTAACCTTAATCGTCTGGTCATCGTCCGTAATGTCTGCATGTGCGGCTACTTTAATATTTTCACGGTACAAATCCTCGAAAACGACGACCTCTTTGCCATGCAAGCCCGTTGCATCGAAGATAAACGTAACGTCTACGCTGCCGTTTTTGGTTTCCGACACAAATACGGTTTCAGCTGTAATTTCTTTGCTGTCAACAAGCAGCTTCTCACCGGTTTCTTTATCCATCAGTACGCCGGTTACTTTGTACTCTTTACCGGGAACAAGGTCGGTGTACGATTGGCCTTCGTACCGATTTCAATCGGCACATTATGGAAGCTTACAGAAGCAATTTCGCCTTCGCTGAGTTCTACGGTCTGCGAGTCGGGAAGTTGATAGCCGAAAGTTTCCTCTGTATCAAGTTCTTCGACCTTGTACTGATACTTAGTCGCGCCGTCTTTGTCCGTGTAAATCGGAAGTGTTTCCGTAAGGATTTCGCCTGCGGCATTCGTTACATACTCTGCGGAATAGTTATCCTCAAGGCGCGTCACGCGGAAGTGAATGCCTTCGATTACGCCGTCTTCGGAAGTCTTTACGATTTTGAGCTGTGCATTTTTCTGTACGTTGACAAGATCATAGCTGTAAACCTTGCCATCCTCGGAGATTGAAACATCAAAATCGGCTACAAGCTGACGACCGTTGCCGCCCTTTGTTTGATGCACGACGTATGTGCCGTAAGGTAAGTCCTTTGTGGTTGCCATGCCATCCGCGCCGGTGGTGATGTGGTCGCGCTCGGTCTCTTTGGCTGCATCGAAGCTGCCCGCAGATTTGAGGTAAACATCAAACTCCGCGCCCTGCTCATCGGCAGGTTCATCAAGCGTTTCGTACTGCTTATGCAGCGAAATTCTACCCTTGAAGACATCTTCCGTAAAGTCTTCTGGTTCGAGTTCATATATGTCAGATGTTACCTGATGTGCTTTAATATCATAAACATGTACAGTTGAATCAAGTTTGTATCCAATCGGAGCCGAAATCTCCCAAACTTTCAGTTTTCCTATCGGTAAGTTCGAGAGACGAGCAACTGCGCTTGCATTTATGGTAATATCTTTCGTTACAGTGACACCATTTTCAAGGTAAGCGACACGGTAAATTGCACCTTCTAATTTAGCATCACCAGAGGCAATGCCAGTATTGTTATCGCTATCCTTTTTCTTAATCGTAAGCTGTATGTAACCCGGGTCATCAACAACTGGAATATCTGTGTTCTTACCGTCAACGGAAAATCTATGAACCGATGTATCCAGTGTGTAACCTAACGGAGCCACCTGCTCGATTGTTACATAGTCGCCGTTCTCGAGCTTCTTGGAAAGTGTTGCGTGGCCGTCTTTTTGAGTTGTAAACGTTGCGACAACAGGGTCATTTGTGTAGTCGTGATTGGGATCATACGCTTTATAAACATTGTAAACAGCACCTTCGAGCGAATAATTTGCGTTACCATTGGTGATTTTTACATCGGCGCTGGTTTTTGTCAGCGTCACGGTATATTTTGGCTTTTCACCTTTTATTTTGATGTACGCCATGGTCTGCGTTGTGCCCGGGCAGGTCGCTTGGTGCTGAATATTGGCCTGCTGGTCTCTGTCCTCCCAAACGGCGATGCTGTTTTTATCGCCGACGGTATAGCCTGCACCGATAATCGTGGTCTCTTGCTCCGGCAGCATGCTCGTAGATATTGTCAGCGTATTGCCGTTACGGGAAATATCAAAGCCTGCCTGCTGAAAGTCGAACAAATCCAGCACGCCGTTGGTATCAGTAACAGTAGCCGTGTACTTACCGGTTACAAGCTGTAAATCGATTTCCTGTGCATCGCTGCCGTCGCTGTTTTTTCCTGCAAACGACGGGACGATTTCCGACCGCAAAAGACGATCTTTAAGCTCTGCGTAGTAACTGCGTACAACAGAACCGTTATACGCCAGATTTGCCATGCGATCAACATCGTTGTCGATGCCAGAACTCCAAGACCAGTTTGTCCCGTCTACGGTAATATAGCCTTCGGACGCCAGCCAGACAAGATGCTGTGTGACCATCATTTTGGCGGTTTCGGCGCTGTACCAACCGTTATTGCCGTCCTGCAAAGAATTTATGTTGTTAAAGCCGTAAGCCACGATGCGGCGCATAGCTTCAGTCATGCCATAATTGTCTCTTTGCACGTATGCTCCGTTGTTCACACGACCCTTACCGTGCTGCAAACAGTAGGCTGGGTAGCTTGTGCCTTTAAGCAGAATATCGTAGAGAGGGTATTGACCGAGACCATACAAATAGTTGGAACTGAAATTACCGTTGATGCCTACCGTGCGGTAACGCGTAACCGCCTCATCGCCGAGCGCCAATAGACTGATTTCATCCTCCGGGTTTGGCGTGGGGGAAGCAGTGGGTTCAGCCGTTGCTTCCGGCTCTGCACTGACCTCCGATTCAGTCGGTTCCTCTGTTGCCTCCGGTGAGGGTTCTGCTGTCGGTTCGGCAGAGGGCTTTGCGCTTGCCTCCGGTGTCGCGGTCGGCTCTGCCGTGGTTTCCGGTTTAGGTTCTGCATCCGGCTCCGTGTCCTGCGCTGCTTTTTCAGCGTTTGTTTCGACCGTAACCGATACGGGTGTATCGGCCTCATCGGCAAGAGCGCTCATCGGCACGGCGCTGAAAATCAGCAGCGCTGCAAGCAGACATGCAAGTGTCTTTTTAACCTTTTTCATGTTTTACCTCTCTTTTCTTTTAGTATTTATATCAACACCTATCAAGGTGTAGTTTTCACCAATTTTGTATTGATTTTTTCATTAACGAAAAAACTTGACTTTTTTCGTACTGGATCCTATACTTGAAGTATGAATATCAACAAAAACAGAAAGGATTTTCAGCAATTTAATAAGGAGTGATTTTAATGACGAAACGAAAGTTTACAGCAATTATTTTGGCTGTTGCCCTTATGATTTCTACTGCTGCTTGCTCCACAGCAAGTACAGAAACGGATGATACAAGCTCTACCACGAATACTGCAACCACCTCTAAAACCGAAAAAATTGATAAAGATACAGGTAAGTCTTCAACCGCAAGCAGTGCTGCCTCATCGGCTACTGCAAAGCCTTCTGTAACAGCTAAACCAACTACTGTGGCTTCCCCTACTTCTAAACCTTCGGCTACTGCAAAAGCTACGGCAACACCTAAGCCTACTACGGCAAGTACAAGCAAACCTTCTGCAACGTCTAAACCTTCTTCCGGTACATCCGGCTCCGGCCATTCCAGTGGAAGTTCTGTAACCAAGCCGTCTTCTACCGCTACGCCGAAACCGGCAGCTACGGCTACACCTAAGCCCGCTGCAACAGCAGTACCGACGGCTAAGCCTACAGCAGTACCGACCGCAACGCCAAAGCCGGTTGAAAAAGTTTGGGTTGTTGACACACCGGCACAAGCTGAACAGGGACACTGGGAAGACGACGGCTACTGGACAAGCGATTGGGTGTATCAGTGCAATGGCTGTGGAGCTCAGTTTGCAACTGTTGAGGAAATAAACGACCACACTTGGAGCGAATTTGACAAAGGAAATGACCATGGTGGTTACTCCATGGTTTCTGGCGAACGTTACTTTGTTAAGACGGGTCAGTTCTGGGTGGTAGACGTTCCTGCAAAAGATGAAGTTGGCCACTGGGAATACAAATAAGTTGATACTCTATTCGGGCCGGTCTTTGTACCGGCTCTTTTTCTGTCTGCATATCGAACACATTCTTCCAAAGATGGGCAAATTAACCCATCTTTTTTATTTTTCTAACTCATCTGGTCTAAAGTTCATGATTTCAGCAACTATAACGGCTTCTCTGAGTGGCAGCCCACTGCAAATCGCAGAAGAAATATACTCCATTGCTTTTGGAGAATTATACGGATCAGCAACATAAGTCATTTCATCTTTTGTTAAGCCGCCCAACTTAAGGATAGCGGTTAGCGTTCTCACCTGTTCCATCGAAAGGGCTGGATTTGCTACCAACTTTAATTCATAATCGTCATGTCCTTTTAAATGCACTCTCATGCAAGAATCGAGGTGCATGAGTCTTTCAAAGTCGTAATCATCGATGCTTTTGCCGATACCGGTCTTCTGCAATACGTTATCGGCAATATCAAGAGTTTTCTTATACACCTTTCTCATGTGTCCAATTTGGAAAGCGCCTATTCCGACGAATATGCCAATACCAATGTCAAGGCACACATTTACTCCCTTGCCGTCACAAAAGGTATATAACAGCAATGCGATAGCACCGCACATATAGCCTTCTACTCTTACTTTGTCATAGCCATCAAATACAAAACACGGCAGGTATTTCATCTTTTTTTCCGCCCATGAACTCAATCTCACACAATCTAAGACGAGATTTGCTACAAAGAACAACACATATACAGTGTTTGGAACCACACTTCTTGCTTCTAAAACACCCATTTTGTTATCTCATTTCTCCTTTGTGAAAAGCATCTTGTAGAGGCCATATTGCAATCCCTCCAACGTAAAATGCTTTTCATTTTCTACATATGATCTAATCTGATCGACTGTTAGCCCGTAATGTACAAAATCAATAATCACCCTTCTTTCGTCAGCGGAAAAGTCTGGATTTGAAATCAGCTGCGCAACATCCTCTTTGCCAAGCTTTATGTAAGTTGCGACCTCTGTTATTTGCTGCTTATCACGCCAGTGCTTTGCTTTATACTCCGTACCAAACGTCGAATTGATGAGTTTAAGATCGCACTGGTGTCCAATGATATTTCGGATTTTGCCTGCGAGCGGAAAAACATACAGTGCATAAGAAGCGAAAACCAGTGTTATTCCGATATAGAAATCATCAGCTTTCATAGCCTGACTGATCTCTTCTAAGTTGTTGGATCCATTAAACGCTCCGATAATTCTTGGAAGCGCCATAGCATAACCCACAAACCTTAAAAAGGTGCTGGTAAAGGAAATGAAGGAATAAGGCGGATGAAAATTTGAATGTGCAAAACATCGAATCCAGCTTTGAATTAGCCAAATAGAAACCGATATTAAAAGAGCCCAAACTAAGAATTCTAATGGTGGGATAGTATCCATAAAATTTTGCATTAAGTTTTCCTTCCTATTTATATATGTGGCAGCGATGGTGTGATTTGAACACACGAGTCTCGGAGCCAAAGTCCGATGCCTTAACCACTCGGCTACATCGCTATGTTACTTTTGAGCTGCGGACATACGATAGGCTGCAAGGATAGCCCGTTCGACCTTATCCTTAAATTCGGGGACTGTATATCTGCAAATATTCTTGTATTTGTCTTCGCCTTTCCTATCTTTGTATTTAACGCCGGGGCCGCTGACGAAGATCTCTTTTTCTCCCTGCACGACTTTAAAGCCATCGATAACGAGAAGATCATCTAACATGATGGATGCGTATGCGAGGGTTTTACCAGATTTTAAAGCAAGTTCGACCTGAGCTGTCACTTTCATAGATATTTCCTCATTTCACTTTGTAGATATTTCCTCTTTCATCAATTAGATTTAAATCATCATCCATAACCGCATAAATGTGCATATTACTTTTCCTTTTTATCTTTTCTGCGCTTGATGAAATATACGAGTAAAGCTATCAAGAGCAATCCAAGGAAAATTGCAATACCAATCAAAATGCCCTGCTCATATTTCTCTATCCATGTGCTGCCCTCTGGTTTTGCCTTTTCTTCGACTTCTGCTATCGCTTCTTCGGCCATATCCACCCGGTGGCCGCGCACAAGCAATCTGTGCGTATTCACGCCATACGGTGTGCAGGTGAGCAATGTGACGTAATCTTGCTGCGTATCGATACGGATCAAATCAATGTCTGTGGGCTCCACCACTGCGATGTTATCCACTTCGTAAGCTAATTTCTGGTTGCACACCGTGATGAAGAACATATCTCCAAGCTCAAGCTTATCGAGGTCGGTAAAAAGCTTTGCGCTCGCCATGCCGGAGTGTGCGGAGATCACGGCGTGTGTGCCGATACCGCCTACCGGCAGCGACGTGCCTTCCATGTGACCCGCGCCCTTTTCCATCGCAGCGCCGGTCGTGCCGTGGTATATAGGCAGGTCTATGTTAATGGCCGGTATCATTATGTAGCCCATGATGCCGTTATTGGCAAGGTTCAGAAGATCTTCGTATGGCGGCAGGTCGGCTTTGATTTTATCGACATCTTCAATTTGCACGGTAGAGATTGTTTTGTTATACTCCCGTGCTGCCGCCAACGCTGCATCGATTTCCGAAGTGTCAAGCTGCTGAAGCTTTTCTTCGTATTCCGTCTGTACGAGCGATTGCGTGTGCTCGTTGTTAATCGATGCAATTAACGGGTACGCAGCTGCACCCGCACCGAGCAGGATCACAAGGATAAAACAGATAATGATGATGGTGTTTTTGCGTTTGCTCATTTTTTGATCCCTCCAATCTTTTTTGCGATGACGATCAGCCTGCCGTTATCGTTGCTGTATTCGCACGTCGATAGAGTAACTAATTTATCTCCATATTCGGCATCAATGCCCGTATCATATAGAGCACGCTGCTTACATTCCTGTACGTATGTATTAAAGGTTAATTCGTTGTTCTCGATGTAGTTGTAGTATTGAAAGCTATCCGACTGGTAGGCCGTTGTGATGACGACAGCCATGATCTCATATAGCCCCAGCTCGTCTAATGTGTCAAAACGCACGTATTTGTGCTGCTGAAAGAATTTTCTCTTTTTATAGAGCTCAAGATCGCTGAACATCCCACCGTCGAGCATGTGGTGGCCGTAAATTATCAAGTTATCGCACGTGCGTATATCGCAGTTTTCCTGTAAATACGGCGTGCCTAAATTGCTGTACTCTTTCTCAAAATTTCGACGCAAATAATAATTAGGGCTATCCGGCGACTGCATCACCGGGTAATTGATCTCTGTGCCCGGCACGCGTATCCAGCCTACAAAGTCTGAGTTATAACTGTGCAGCTCGCGGTATACTTCAAGCAACTGTGCCACGCGTTTATCCTCTGCATTGCCGATCTGCTCCAAATCTCCCAACTCACTTTCAACTGCGTCCACCTTTTCGGCTATGGTTGCAAACATCTCCTTTTGCTCTGCTTTTTGCTGTTGGTTATGGATGAGCAGATACGCGCAAAATCCCGCGATGCACAGCAGTAAAATCGCGATGATGATGGCTATAATCTGCGCACCTTTGTGCGTTCGCTTTTGGGGCATGTTTGCACCTTCTTAAAGAAAATTTAAAGAAATATTCTTTACTTTTACTTGACCTTTGCTTTATGTTTGCATATAATATAGTTGAAAGGAGGCATGAATAATGTCTGATATGGTTAATGTAAATTTCAAACTTGATGCTGAAACAAAGCGAGGTATGGAACAAGCTTGTAAAGATATGGGACTATCTTTATCGGCAGCGTTTACTGTGTTTGCCAAGAAAGTCAGCCGAGAGAAACGTATCCCGTTTGAACTTTCCGTTGATCCTTTTTACTCGGAAAGCAATATGCGCTACTTGGAAGAAAAGATGGCAGCGTATAAAGCTGGAACACTTAAATTTGCAGAACACGAGTTGATAGAGGATTGATTATGCCAATTAAAGTAATACAACGGGATTTAGATGCTTGGGAAGATTATCTTTACTGGCAATCGCAGGACAAGAAAAATCTTAAAAAGATAAATAAACTCTTGAAAGACATAAGTCGCAATCCATTTGAAGGCATTGGAAAACCTGAGCCTTTAAAAGAAAATCTCACAGGTTTTTGGAGTAGGCGAATTGATGAAGAACATCGACTTGTTTACGCTGTCGAAGATGAGAGAGTTATAATCTTTGCTTGTAGAGGACACTATGATGGTTGATTAGAGGACGGGAAACCGTCCTCTTTTTCTCTTTCACCCAAAGCCTACACACAATGGTTGCAGGCTTTGGGTGGGGCTCAGTGCTGCCACTGAGCCCTCCTTGCGAGGTAAACCTAATTCAAAATTTGGGTGTATTCTTACTTATCTTCCTGCTCTTTTCTTCTCTTAAATACAAGGAAGAAGATAAATGCGGAAGTACCGAGGCAGAAGACGAGAACGCCGCCGATAGCAAGCGCCCATGTGCCGTTTTCACCGGTCATCGGGGTCTCAAATCCCTTGGTGTTCACAACCTGCAACGGCGCGATTGCATTGGTGGAATCGGTATCCATCTCATCGTCGAGCATTGTGACGTCGTTGCCGTCAACCGTTGCAGAAGCAGTCTGATAGTTATGAGCGAGCTGCGTCTGCGGGATGTTCGCGAGGTGCAAATCGAGGCCGCCGTCGAAGTTATAACGCGGGTCGTTCTGCACGACGCCGAGTGTATCCTTGCTGTAAATGTCGCACGGACGGTTTGCATCATCGACGGACGTAATCGTTACGTCGATGTTGTTTTTGAGGAGCGTATAGCCGTTTGCCGTCTCGAGCTCCGTCCAGATGTACCGATCATCCTCAACGCCTTTAAGGATGATCTGGCCCTTTTTGCCATTCCACTCGACGGGGTGCATTGCTGTTGCAGAGGCTTCTTTATCTGTGTGGCCGGTAACATACCAAATGCCCTCGTCCTCATTAAGCTGTGCAATTACATAGTAGCCATCGGACGCATTCTGCGCTTTAAAGAGGACGTTATCGAACATCGTCTGTTCTTCTTTACCGTCGCTAAAGGTTTTCGTGATGTTTGTCGCATACGTGTAAATATGTGCGTCGTCAATGAGGGTGTCGTAGTAGGTGTCATTGGTACGCTTCCAAGTCAATACGACTTCGTTCTCGTTTCCGTTGTCGCCGTAAACAAGGCTTTCGTCGGAATTGAGCTTTGCATCGTAACGGATGCGAAGCGTGTAATTGCTGTAACCTGCATAGAGCTTGCCGTTATCGTTATCGTAAGCCGTATTGGCTGTGTTGATCTCGGCAAGGCCATCATCGGTCATGGAGATCGTCATCGTATGCGTACCGTCGTTGTTTTCTTTGCGAGCAACATCAAATTTGCCGTCGGACTGCTTCCACGTGGTAACTTTGTTGGTGCAAGCTTCATCCGTGAAGAATTCGAGTGTAACGCTGTTCGTGCCGCCTACATAAGAGAGGCCGCGGGCCAGAACATCTTGGAACGTATACGCGCTGATATTGGTGGCCGCAGACGTGATTGTCGGCAGTGTGCTGATGATCTGATATTCAATCGTGTCGCCTGCGGACGCCGTTGCGTTGTGTGCAAAACCGTCGGTGATAACATCGGACGCGTTATTTTTGCCGGTATCCTTTACAGCTTCACGCACGGTTTTTTCGAGCGTAACAATGCCCGTTTCGTTTTTCGGGTAAAGAACAACATTGTAGTTCCAATCATGACCACCGGTCGTGATCTGGTTGCCCGTACCGTCTGCCATACCACCATCAACCGTGGTCATCGGGAGACTGACAAAGCACGGATTTGTTGTACCTGTCACCATTTCCGGCGTGCGGGTTTCAACCAGCAGGTAGAGACCTACGGGGAGGCCCGTTACATTGCTGTAGCCGTCCTCATTAGTCTCGGGCATTGCCGTACCGCCGTTGTTTTTAACGTAGGCTTCGAGCGAATTCTTAACAGTCGTGGAATTGGCTTCAAGAGCAGCTTTAAGTGCTGCACTAAGTACGTCGGACTGGTAATACCAGTTGTTTGCATCAAGTGCATTTGCGTTTTCATAGCTGTTTTTGCCGTCTGCAAGGCCGATAGCAGCGAGCATATCTGCGCCTTTGACTTTATCGATTGCATACAGCACCTCAATGTGGCTGTCGGTACGACCGCCGTCTTTTTCGGACTCCGTGAACTGCGTGATGTCCGCAATTTTGAGGTAAGTATACTCGACACCTTTAATTGCATAGCCGTTGCTTGCCTGTCCATTACCAAGTGCAGAAGATGCGCTGTTCGCACCGGTACGCGTTGTGCCACCAAGCACTTCATTTACTTTTGCGTCATACTGGCCGGTAGAAACGTAGCTGTCCTCATTCCACACGCCATCTTTTTTGGCGTTGGTAAAGTCATACTTATAAATGGACAGCTGTGCCTTTGCGTCCATATCGATGGTAGCTTTATCGATAGTAGCCGCCGAGGCCGAGATCAAAGAGGTGCAGGCCAGAGCTGCTGCCAAAGCCAAAGCACCAATGCGAGAGATTAACTTGGATTTTGCCATTTTTCTACATTCCTTTCATTTTATTTTTTTATGTTCTAAGAGAGTGTAGATGCTCTCTTAAAATAACTTTTTCTTCCACAGCCATGCTGCAAAGCAGGACACGGAAATCAGTGCGAGAGCAATGCCCACCGGCACGCTCACCATGCCATTGCCGCCGGAGGACGGCAATGTGTAGTTTTGATTGTTGACTGCCGTTACAGTCACATCGACGATTTCTGTTCCGTCGTCGAGCACCTGCGGTAAGCTGCCGATAAACATCGGCGCTGCGAGCAGAGTGTTGCCGGACTTAGTGGCGGTTTCTGTCAGTCGGTAAAGGATCGTCACAGTCTGATTATTGATCTGAAGCCCATTAAAGGTAGCGACGCCGTTTTCATCGGTCTCCAAAGCGCCGTCAACGACTGCACTTGTGCAGCCCCCGATTGAAGGCTTGCTGTCTTCTGCGCGGGCTTCCACCGGGGCCCAAGTCGCGCCATCGTCAGTGCTGTACTCGAGCGTAAACTCTACGCCCGGCATGGCGTTGCCGTCAGCATCGATCTTTTTAGCTGTAATGGAGCCCACGCTCGGAGTGTTTTCCTGCGTGACTTCTACGACCTGCTCATCGTGCTCGATTGCAAAGTCATGCACGGTATCATCAAGGTCATAGCCTTTCGGCGCTTCCACTTCTGACCAGTGGTATTGTCCGTAAAGGATCGAGTCTACCTTGATTTTTCCGTCCGGCCCGGAAGTCTCGGTTGCGATTATATTGCCATCAGCATCTGTGATTTCAAACGTAGCGCCTTCAAGCGGCGTCACACCGTCATGGTCGACTTTTAGGATTTCAAGCGTACCGCGCGAGATTTTGTTATAGAAACTAACCTCTGCCGTCTGCCCATAGGTAAGTGTTACCGTTTGCGGATCGGGCGTGCGATATTTATCCGGCACGTTGATTTCTTCGACCTTGTACTCATACAGTTGCGTTGCATCTGCATCGACGTATACAGGCATCTGATCTGTAATGATCTCACCGGCCGCATTGGTGGTATATGTTGCTGATGCGCCATCCGCAAGCCGTGTGACCTTGAATGTAAAACCGGCAACATTGCCGTCTTCGGATGTTTTTACGATTTTGAGCTGCGCATACTTAAGCTCGTTGATGATCGTCACTTCGTATGTCTTGCCATTTTCGTGGACATCAACATCCATGTCCTTAAACTCACGCCCCGGCACACCTTTGACCTGATGCAGCGTATACGTGCCGTAGGGCAGGTCTTTGGTGGTCGCCTTGCCGTCCGCCCCGGTCACAAGATAATCTCGTTCTGTATCCTTTGCTGCATTGTAGCTGCCTGCGCTCTTGAGATACACCTGATATTCAGCGCCTTGCTCAAGCTGTGCATCCGCACCGAGCATTTCAATCTGTTTGGTGATCTGGATGTGTCCTTTAAAGACATCTTCGGTGAAATCTTCGGGTTCGAGGTCATATTCAATTTTCTCTGTTTTGGTTGTTGTAACGTAGGTGTGCACACGGGAATCCAACTTGTATCCTGCTGGGGCTGTAATTTCTTGTACAGTTACAGTCACACCAATCGGAAGACCTCTAAGCGTTGCAGACCCCGAGCTATTCGTCGTAACGATATTTTCAACGGTTTTTGTGCCGTTGACATAGGTCACTTTATACTGCGCTCCCGCTAACGAAGCGTTGCCCTGTGCCACACTGGTATTGGTTTCGGAATCCTTTTTCTTAACCGTAAGACGAATGGTCGTTGGGTCGTCCACGACATCCATTGTTGCCGAGTTGTAAGTAAGATAGAATGGATGTGGCGTCGTATCTTTTACATATCCGGGAGGCGGAGTTCGTTCCAAAATTGTATATGTTCGATTTGGATATAATTTGCGGCTTAACGTCGCAACGCCCGACGAGTTAGTTGTGAATGATGCAACCGGCGTACCCGTAGCAGAATTACCTTCGTACACATCGTACACAGCTCCGGCAAGGCTATAATTGCTGTTGCCTGCCGTGATCGACGTGTTAGCACTCGTTTTGGTTAGTGTCACCGTCTTAATCAAAGGCACATCGCTGACATTCAGAGTTGCGTCAGCATTGTTGATCCTAACGGTATGCCTTGTCGTGTCCAAGGCATACCCCGGAGGCGCTTTGGATTCCACGGCGGTATATGTGCCGTTTTTGAGCTTCACGTTTGAAGAACCCTTGCCCGACGAATTGGTGGTAATGGATGCAACTTCCGTGCCGGAACTATTATAGATTTTATACACTGCTCCGGCGAGGCTATACCCACTGTCGCCGTTTGTAATAGAGACATTGGCACTCGTCTTCGTGAGGTTAATACTATACTCCAATGGTATCGGAGTATCTGATACATTTAATGCAGCGTCTCCGTAAGAAATCGTTACCCAATGCGTTGTTTCGTCCTTGTAGTAGTTTTTCGGAGATGTGGTTTCCTTGATGGAATACCGTCCGTTTTGGAGAGCAACATTTGTGTATCCGTACCCCGATGCGTCCGTGGCTATAGTCGCTACTGCTGTATTGCCGCTGTAAACGGTGTACACAGCACCCTCAAGGCTGTATCGACTATCACCATTAGTCATAGATGTGTCAGCACTGGACTTTTTTAGATAGATGTAATAGGACGGTGTAACTGTCTGCACCTTGAGGTAACTGCGTACAGTTTTGGTCTTGCCAAGTGGTGTGGCTATAAGTTGTATAGCAGAATCTGTGCATTTCCACCAAGCCAAATTTGAATCGTCGCCTATGGTACGCGACCCCGTTGCAACAACGCCCGACGTATACTCATTTGTAGTCGATATTGTGAGCTTATTGCCGTTTTTAGCGAATGTAATACCGTTATAGGAGTACGTATAATAGGCAGAAACAGCATTGCTGTCCGTGACTGTTGCTGTATACTTGCTGCCATCCCAATATAGCTTTATTGTCGTCGAAAAGCTGGATGAGCTGCTTGAAGCAAAGGACGGAATCGTATAAGCATTGAGCAGCTTGGCTTTGACCTCAGCGTAGTAGCTGCGAACTACTGTGGGATTGTAGGCATTTTTGGCAACGGTTTCGAGGTCGGTATCGACCTGCGATTTCCATGTCCAGCTTGTATTGCTGTGCTTGGTGATGTAGTTTTTTTCGGCTGCCCAGATCAGGTATTGCGTGACAAGCCATTTTGCGGTCTCCTCGCGGTAGTTACCCACTCTGCCGCTGCCTTGAGATACCATCCAACCGGTTTTATCCAACGCATTTACCTCATGGAAACCTTCCGCTAAGATGGCTTTCATGGTCGTTTGCTGCGGCACGCTGAAAGAAGACCACGTAAAATCTATATTGCCCCAAATTAGCTTTGCCTTCTCTAAGCAATATGCTGGATATTCGGTTGAGCCGGACTTAATCGTCTTTGTGGGCAGCAGACCTAATGAGCCGGTCACCGTTGTCGTCGTATCTTTGGCAAGCGAATTATAATGTATAACGGATTTGCCTGCATCGCCAACAGCAGTAGGCGATATTCCCGCCTCGGTGTCGGCGGCATAGCCCATGATCCACTCACCCGGCATTGTCCACAGGTAGTCTGCCGGATCGGCTTTGCCCTCCGCAGTTATGACTTCAAAGTGCAAATGCGGGCCGGTAGAATTACCTGTGCTGCCGACACGCCCGATGCGCTGCCCGCGCACGACTTTTTCGCCTTGCTGCACATTGATCTCAGATAAGTGTGCATACAGCGTCGTATTGCCGTCCGCGTGCCGAACTTCGACCATGTGACCGTAGCTCATCATGCCGGTGGTGTCATACGATCCGTCCCAAATCTGCACATAAGTTACAGTGCCTTCTTCGGCTGCCACCACAGCAGAACCAGTAACAGCAGCTATATCCCAAGCTTTGTGTTGCTCACTGTATTCCTGCGTAATTTCGTCGCCGTCGGGAACTGGGAACAGGTAAAGTCCGCCGGTCTCATAGTCCGTTAAGACCTCGTGCTCAAGCTTTATTGGGTTTGTAACCGGCTGCGGTGACGGCGTAGGCGTCGGCTTTGCAGCAGGTGACGCACTCGGCGCAGCACTGGGCGTAGGTGATGCAGCAGCACTCGGTTCCGGCATTGCTGTAGGCTCTGCCGTTGGTGTCGCCGTAACTTCGGGTGTAGCTGTGGGAGTTACTGTCGGCTCCTGTGTAGCGATATTCTCCGGAGTGGGTGTTGACGTCGGTTCTTGTGTAGGTGTCGCTATTGGCTCCGGCGTTGGTTCAGTTGTCGGTTCAGGAGTTGCCTCCGGTTCAGTTTCAACGACATCTTCAACATCTGTATCTAAGTCAAAAGAAACCTCAAAACCGGAAGCATCCTCTGCCGCAGCTGATGGCTGATTAGTCTCATCTGCAAATACACTAAATGGCAAAGAAGACGAAACGATTACCGCTGTAAGCAGCCACGCCAAAAGCTTTTTAGCTTTTTTCATTTGTTTTACCTCCTTTTACATAGAAGATTCCGCCTCATATTCTGGGGCAATCTCACCGGTTGCATATTCCCGGCAATAATCTTCTACGCCGAATTTTTTCTCTTGTTCATCGTTTATCACCCCTTTCGCCGTGTCCTCGCTCTTCTCTTTTTCACTTTGCGCAATCTGATTATCGATTTCTGCCAAGCGTGCGAGTTTCTGTTTTAATTCTGTTTCATGGAAGAATGGCTTTTTAACTGTTTCACTTACTGTTTTCTGTTCAGCATAAAGGTTTTCCAAATCTTTTTTAGCAGTGAGTAACCGCTCTGGATAACTCTTAATTAGATTATTGAGACGCTGAATATTACCACCGGCATCTGGACCTAATTCAAACCAATAAGCTGTTGCACCTTTAACCATGACTTGCAGCCGTTCTGCTTTCATGCCAGCGTAAAGATCAAAGCCGTGATACTCACCAATTTTTCTTCCGAGCATTCTTCCAGCGTATGCGGTCATGGCCTTACCGCCCTCTACGCGATCTGT
>QWCE01001398.1_pt1 | contig 36795 bp, 32 predicted proteins | sample 1972531 | NCBI WGS metagenome assembly QWCE01 (sample SAMN09866716, study PRJNA288562) | Human gut metagenome isolate term4_stool, whole genome shotgun sequencing... | reverse complement strand
CTTTTCATCTGGCTTTTCGTCTGGCTTTTCGTCTGGCTTTTCGTCAGGTTTTTCGTCTGGCTTTTCGTCAGGTTTTTCGTCAGGTTTTTCGTCAGGTTTTTCATCTGGCTTTTCGTCAGGTTTTTCGTCTGGCTTTTCGTCAGGTTTTTCACATTCAGTAGTAGTTTTAGTTGTCTCTTCATGAGTTTCAGTTATCTCTTCTTTCACTTTTACGTGAACTTCAGATCCTTCTGGAGCTGCTTCAACAACTTTATTTACTACATCTTCTACATTTGTAGTACCATTTGGGTCTACAACTCTGTATACATCTTCTTCATCATTTGAACTTACTAATTCAATAGTAGGTTCTTCTTGTTGATTGGATGTTACTGCTTCGTTACCTACACTTTCAACCGTTTCAGCTGGTTGTTCTACCTCTTGTTGAACTGGCTCTTGGCTAGTTTCTACAACTTCTTGAACTGGTGATTCTGATGTTTGTACATCTTGAATTTGAACATTGTTTTCTTCTTGTGGTACATCTTGTACTTCTTCTGCAGCATGTGCTACATTTGGTGATATTGCTATCGCTCCGATACCTAGTAATAATGCACCTGTCATCTTTGTGTTTGTTTTAATATTAGCTTTTTTCATAATAGTCTCCTTTAATTTGTAATTTTTGCTAACTGTCTAATAAACCATACCTATACATTCTACATTTTCATAATATAGCACTAAATTTAGTGTATATTAATTATATATAAGAAGTAATACTTCACTTCTTATATACATTATAGCATTATTATGTTAATTAGTCAAACTTTTTCAATAATTTTTCATCATCTTTTTAGCATAAAAAAAAAGAGGCTATTACCTCTTCCTTATTAATCATTTTCATATGCTATTATTCCAGCTTGTCTTGCTCTTTTTACTGCTCTTGTTATTTCTCTTTGTTGTTTAGCATTTGCTCCAGTAACTCTTCTTGGTAATATTTTACCTTTTTCATTTATAAATTGTTGTATTTTGTCAATATCTTTATAGTCTAATTCAAATGCAGGATCTTTTAAAACTGGATTAACTTTTTTTCTCATTCTTTTATACTTAAAGCTTTTTTCATTATCCTTCTTATTTGTTCTATTGTCTGCCATTTTTACTCCTTTCACTAAAAGCTACTTAAAAATTAATATCATCTTCTGTTTCAATATTAAAATCATTTGCATCAAATGAATCAAAATCAACTGTTGGCTCATTGTATGAGTTGTTTGTATTAGTATTTGAAGTATTTTGTGATCCTTCTCTTTTTGAATCAGCAAAATATGCTTCTTCACCTACTACTTCTGTTACATAAACTCTTTTACCATCTTGTCCTTCATAATTTCTAGTTTGTATTCTACCTATAATTCCTACTTGTTGTCCTTTTTTAAAATACATACTACAAAACTCAGCTGTTTTACCCCATGTTATTACATTGATAAAATCTGCTTGTTGTTGTCCTTCTTTTGCAAATCTTCTATTTACTGCTAAAGTAAATGTTGTATACACTGTATTAGATGATGTATATCTAACTTCGGGATCTTTTGTTAATCTTCCCATTAATATAGCTTTATTCATTTTTCCTCTTTCTAAATAATTGAAATTAATTATTTTTCTTCTTTGTTTTCTTCTACTTTAGTTTCTTCTTTTTTAGCTTCTGCAACTTTTTTAGCTTCATCTTTTTTAGCCTTTTTTTCTGCTTTTTTCTTTTTAGCTGCTATTTTCTTATCATCAATTTTTAAAGTTAAAAATCTAATAATATTTTCATCAATTTTTAAATTTCTTTCAAACTCAGAAATAAATTCTGGATCTGCTTCAAAATTAAAAACTTGTTCATAAGCTGCATTATGACCTTTAACTTCAAAAGGTGTTTTTTTAGTTTTTTCTAAGCTATTTTTAGCTTCTACTTCTCCACCATTTGATTTAATAAGTTCTAAAAATTTGTTTGAAACTTCTAAAGCTTGTGTTGGTTCTAAAGTTGGCTTTATTAGAACATATGCTTCATATTTTCTCATTTTTTACCTCCTTATGGTTATATAGCCTATACTTATCTAATAATCACTTATTAAAAATTATTATCATTATAAGCAAGGAGCAATTTAACTTGCTTTATATATCTTAAAACAATTTTTCAATTTTGTCAAACAATAAGCTCCTAATTTTGTATGTTTTTATATATTTTTTCTAGGTATCACATTATGTTTTTTTTCATCATAATCTACATATATCTTTTTTCCATTTTCATCTATAGTAAAATATGTACTCTTATCTGCAAGATCTGTAAAAACTATACCATTTAAATGGTCAATCTCATGAAGTAACGCTTGTGCAAGTAATCCTTTGGCGTGTATTGTAATTTCTTTTCCTTCCCTATTTAATCCTTTAACTGTTGCTTCTTCATATCTATCTACTTCTGCATATAAATTTGGAAAACTTAAACAACCTTCATCAACTACTACTTCTTTTTTTGTTTTTAAGATTTCAGGATTTACTAAAGCTACTTTTTCTCCTTCTTCACCTGTGTCTATAGTAATTACTCTTTTTAATATACCTACCTGTGGTGCTGCAAGCCCCACACCATTTTCCTTATACATGGTTTCAAACATATCATCTATTAATTCTACTATCTTTTCATCGACTACTTCTACATGTCTTGCCTTCTTATGTAAAAGTGGGTCTGTATCGTATCTTAATTTTCTTATCGCCATTTTTACTCCTTAATATATATATATTTTAACATATTTTAATTAAAAAAGAAATATCTTCTAGATGCATAACTTATTTAAGCTAATCTATCTAAAAAATATTTCTATTATATACTAATAATTACTTATTAGTCTTTAGGTACATAATGATGTACCCTGCATCTTGCTTCATATAACTCACTATCACCCACTTGTATTGTTGGTGAATCATAATGAGCAGGTTTTCCTTCAATTATTCTTTGACTTCTTGTGGCAGGTTGTGCACATATTGTACAAACTGCTTTTAGCTTATTTACAATTTCTGCTCTTGCCATTAGCTTTGCAACAATTGGAAATGGTTCTCCACGAAAGTCCATATCTAACCCAGCAAGTAATACCTTTATTCCATCATCCGCTAGTTTTTCTGTAACTGCAATTATACTATCATCAAAAAATTGAACTTCGTCTATTGCAACAACCGTTGGCTTTTCTTCTTGCTTTTCAATAATTTCATAAATCTCTTTGCCACAAGTTATCGGATAAGCTTTAATTTTCTTGCCATTTCTTGATTCTATTTCAGTATATCCACTCCTACTATCTTTTTTAGGTTTAAAAATTAAAACTTTCTTTTTGGCAATAATGAATGTATTAATGTTTTTAATTAAATCTTCACTCTTACCACTAAACATTGGTCCTACTATCATCTCTATATATCCAGAATCTGGTCTATAGTCTACCATAAAGCACTCCTTTCAAAATTAATTAACATTGATATTATTAACTGCTTTTCTTTATATATAATATATTAAGAAAAATGCTTTTTAAAGAGATAATTTGATTTAAATTCTTACATTTTAAATACATTTTAAAACTAATTAAAAAGCACCCATATGGATGCCTTTTATATAATATTCTAATATTGCTATTATTCAATTATAGTTGAAACTATTCCTGAACCTACAGTTCTTCCACCTTCACGGATAGCGAATCTTAATCCTTCTTCCATAGCGATTGGAGTTATAAGTTCAACTGTCATAGTTATATTATCTCCTGGAACTACCATTTCTGTTCCTTCTGGTAAATCAATTACACCAGTAACGTCTGTAGTTCTGAAGAAGAATTGTGGTCTATAACCTTTAAAGAATGGAGTATGTCTTCCACCTTCTTCTTTAGTTAATACGTATACTTCTGCTGTAAATTTAGTATGAGGTTTAATTGTTCCTGGTTTTGCTAATACTTGTCCTCTTTCGATTCCTTTCTTATCAATTCCTCTTAATAATAATCCTGCATTATCTCCAGCTTCAGCTTCGTCTAATTCTTTTCTGAACATTTCAATTCCAGTAACAACAGTTTTTGTTGCTCCTTCTTTCATTCCAACGATTTCAACTTCTTCTCCTAATTTAATCATTCCTTTTTCAACTCTACCTGTTGCAACAGTTCCTCTTCCTGAAATTGAGAAAATGTCTTCAACTGGCATTAAGAATGGTAAATCAGTTGGTCTTTCTGGTGTTGGGATGTATGAATCAACTGCTTCCATTAATTCTTTAATTGGTGCATAAACTGCATCTTCTGGATCAGTTGAAGTTGATTCTAGAACTTTAAGTGATGAACCTTTTATAATTGGTATTTCATCTCCTGGGAAATCATATTCGTTTAATAGGTCTCTTACGTCCATTTCTACTAATTCTAGTAATTCTGGGTCATCAACCATATCAGTTTTATTTAAATATACAACTATATATTTAACTCCAACTTGTCTTGCAAGTAGGATGTGCTCTCTTGTTTGAGGCATTGGTCCGTCAGCTGCTGAAACAACTAATATTGCTCCATCCATTTGAGCTGCTCCTGTGATCATATTTTTAACATAGTCAGCGTGTCCTGGGCAGTCAACGTGTGCATAATGTCTATTATCTGTTTCATATTCAACGTGTGCACTATTAATTGTTATACCTCTAGCTTGTTCTTCTGGAGCACCGTCGATTTGATCATATGCTTCAAAATTTGCTTGACCTTTTAAGCTTAAGTATTTTGTAATAGCTGCTGTTGTTGTAGTTTTACCATGGTCAACGTGTCCGATTGTACCGATGTTAACGTGTGGTTTACTTCTATCAAATTTTTCTTTTGCCATTTTTTTAATTCCTTTCCTTTTTTTATTATAGCTTAATTCTATACTATTTTTTTGTATATTTCAAGCTATTATATATTATAATATATTATTTTCATACTATTTCATCATATATTATTTTATTTTATTTTTATTATATCTATTTATTATATTTTAATTATATTTTTTTATTAGTCTTCTTTTTTAATTTGATCTAATATTGACTTTGGTACTTCTTCATAATGTGAAGGTTCCATAGAATATGTTCCTCTACCTTGAGTTTTAGAACGAAGTGCTGTAGCATAACCAAACATTTCTGATAGTGGTATAAATCCACGTATAATTTGTGTTCCTTGTTTTGCTTCCATTCCTTCCATTTTTCCTCTTCTAGAGTTCATATCTCCAATTACGTCTCCCATATATTCTTCTGGTACAGTTATTTCAACTTTCATAATTGGTTCTAATATTACTGGATTTGCTTTTTTAGCTCCATCTTTGAATGCCATAGATCCTGCAATCTTAAATGCCATTTCTGATGAGTCAACATCGTGATATGATCCATCAAATAATGTTGCCTTAAAGTCTATTAATGGATATCCTCCAAGTACTCCAGATTCTGCAGCTTCCCTAACTCCTTCTTCAACCGGTTTAATATATTCTTTAGGTATAGCTCCACCTACTATCTTGCTTTCGAATTTAATTCCTTCTCCTGGTTCTAATGGTTCTAATTTTAGCCATACATGACCATATTGTCCTCTACCACCAGATTGTCTAATGAATTTACCTTCAACGTCTACTTCTTTTCTGATTGTTTCTTTATATGCAACTTGTGGTTTACCTACATTACATTCAACTTTAAATTCTCTTTGAAGTCTACTTACTATAACTTCAAGGTGAACTTCACCCATTCCAGCTATAATAGTTTGTCCTGTTTCTTGATTTGTATATGTTTTAAATGTTGGATCTTCTTCTGCAAGTTTTGCAAGTGCAATTCCTAATTTTTCTTGTGCATCTTTATCTTTTGGTTCTATCGCAACGTCAATAACTGGTTCTGGGAATTCCATGTTTTCAAGTATAACTGGTTCTTTTTCATCACATAATGTATCACCTGTTCCTACTTCTTTAAATCCTATTCCTGCCGCTATATCTCCTGCTCTAACTACATCTAATTCATTTCTTTTATTAGCGTGCATTTGTAAAATTCTTCCAATTCTTTCTCTCTTATTTTTAGTTGCATTTAATATATATGAACCTGATTCAACAACACCTGAATACACTCTAAAGAAACATAATTTTCCTACAAATGGATCTGTTGCAATCTTAAATGCAAGTGCAGAAAATGGTTCATCGTCAGATGCTTTTCTTTCAACTTCTTTTCCATCTAAATCTACACCTTTAACTGGTGGTATATCTAATGGTGATGGTAATAGGTCTACTATATAGTCCATTAAAGGTTGAACACCTTTGTTCTTATATGAAGTTCCACAAGTTACAGGTGTTATCTTATTTGCAATTGTTCCTTTTCTTAATGCTTTTATAATTTCTTCATTAGTTGGTTCTTCACCATCTAAATATTTCATCATTAATTCATCATCAAATTCTGAAACCGCTTCAATTAACATTGCTCTATATTCTTCTGCTTTTTCTTTTAAATCTGCTGGTATTTCTTGTACTTCAATTTGTTTACCTTCATCGTCTTTGTATATTTCTGCTTCCATTTTAATAAGGTCTATAATTCCTACAAAGTTATCTTCTGCTCCTATTGGAAGTTGTATTGCTACTGGATTACATGAAAGCCTATTTTCTAATTGTTCTAAACAATTATAGAAATCTGCTCCTACTATATCCATCTTATTTACATATATCATTCTTGGTACATGATATTTGTCTGCTTGTCTCCAAACTGTTTCAGATTGTGGCTGTACAGCATCTTTTGCAGATAATACTGTAACTGCACCGTCTAATACTCTTAAAGATCTTTCAACTTCTACTGTAAAGTCAACGTGTCCTGGTGTGTCGATTATATTAATCTTATGTCCTTTCCACATTGCAGTTGTTGCAGCAGATGTAATAGTTATTCCTCTTTCTTTTTCGTCATCCATCCAGTCCATTTGTGATTCACCAGTATGAGTTTCACCTATTTTATGTATTTTACCTGAGTAAAATAATATTCTTTCTGTAGTTGTTGTCTTACCGGCATCAATATGGGCCATAATACCTATATTACGTAATTTACTTAATGGAATCTCTCTTTTTCCCATAATTTTTCCTTTCTATATAATAATTCATATTAATATCTATAATGTGCGAAAGCTTTATTAGCTTCAGCCATCTTATGAACATCTTCTTTTTTTCTATATGCTCCACCATTTTGGTTTAAAGCATCTAATATTTCTCCAGCTAATCTTTGAGCCATAGTTTTTTCATGTCTATTTCTAGCATATGATACTAACCATCTTAATCCTAATGTTTGTCTTCTTTCTGGTCTAATTTCTAGTGGTACTTGATAAGTTGCTCCACCTACTCTTCTAGCTTTAACTTCTAAAACTGGTTTAATATTTTCTAAAGCTTCTTCAAATACTTCTAATGGTTTTCTACCTGTTTTTTCTTCTACTATATCAAAAGCATCATATACTATTGATTGAGCAAGAGTCTTTTTACCATCTAACATTACATTATTTACTAATTTAGTAACTAATATGCTATTGTATTTTGGATCAGCTAAGATATTTCTTTTTGCTATATGTCCTTTTCTTGGCATGTTTTCTTCCCTCCTTCTTAAAAGTGATTAAGATATAATTTATCTTAAAAGGTACTCTAAAATATAATTTTTAGTTTCATGCACTTACAAATTATGCATTTACTAATTAAATATTTTTATAGTACGTTATTTTATAGATCTATTTAGGTCTTTTTGCACCATATTTTGATCTACCTTGTTTTCTATCTGCAACACCCGCAGTATCTTGTGTACCACGTACAATATGATATCTAACTCCTGGTAAGTCCTTTACTCTTCCACCTCTTATTGTAACAACACTGTGTTCTTGAAGATTATGTCCTTCTCCAGGTATGTATGCAGTTACTTCATAACCGTTAGATAATCTAACTCTTGCTACTTTTCTTAATGCTGAGTTTGGTTTCTTAGGTGTAACAGTTTTAACAACAGTACAAACACCTCTTTTTTGTGGTGAACGTGAATTTGTGTGTACGTTTTTCTTTGAGTCAAACCCTTTTTGTAGAGCAGGAGTTTTAGATTTAGCTTTTGAGCTTTTTCTTCCTTTTCTAACTAGTTGGTTAATTGTTGGCATAATTTGTCTCCTTTCTTTGCGTATTTATGTTTAAGCATAAAACACATATAATTTTATAGCTTTTAACGTATATAATAATAACATGTTTTTTAATTATTGTAAAGAATATTAATTATTATTTTCATATGTATTGTAATTTGAATCTTTTTCTATCTTACATTTACTTATCGCAATATTTTAATTTTCATTATATATTAATTATATTATATATATGTTATTATTTAATAGTTAAAAAAATCTATTAAGAATCTATTGAAAAATATCTTAGCTATAATATCATTACCTTTTACATACTTGGGAAAATGCAAAAATATTAAACAATTCTTCATTAGTTACAATAGCACTTAGTAAATGTTATCCTTTAAGTGATAGCAATTCTTTGATTATACTTAAGATTATATATAGGTCAATTAGATATAAATAATAAATAACATAAAAGTAGACGTTTTAGTCTACTTTTTAAATATAATTTATTTTTTAATATTTTTATAACTTAATAATTATAAATAATTATTTCTTATTTTAACTTTTCTTTTCAATATCAATATTGTTATATATTAACTCAAACTTAGTTGTTTTTATTTGTTTATTAATTTCATTAATAATATCAGATAATTTCATATTTTCAAATTCACTTACATATGCTGATATTTGTTTTAAGTTGTTAATATCATTTTTTTCATTACCAGAATTATTTGTAACTACATTACTATATTTTTGGCTATTACTTATCCTATATTTTTCCTTTTCAAATAATTTAGAATTGGTAGTTTTAAATATATAACTTGTATATACACAATTATTATCTTTATCTAAATATATCTTATATATTTCTTCTACTATTCCATCATAACTTTCATCTTTAATTTTTAATTCATCTATATTATTCTTTTTGTTTTCTGCTATCTTAGTTCTTATTTCCTCTTTTTTTATTTTTTCTTTTTCTACACCTTTTTCAATTTTTTCAACTCTTTTTTCATCAACATTAATACTCTTATCATCTTTTTTTCCAATACTTGCACTTAATTTTGATATATTACTATATGTATTAATAAGTTCTTTTTCTAATATATATTCATCGGTAGTTATCTTTCTTTTAGCTTCTAATTCTTTTTCTATTACTTGATCTGTTGTTTCTTTTTGAACAATATTTTTCAAATCATTTTTTGTTATACTCTTCATAATTAAAAAATAACTTAATACTATTAACATAAGCATTATTAATATAGTTAATAAAAATAATTTTCTCTCATTTTTTCTAACTCTATTTATATTTTTTACTATTTCTTCAGTCTTTATTTCTTTTTCTTTTTTATTATATTCTTCTTTTTTCAAAACAAAATCATAATCAACAAATCTTTTTTTTTCATTATCTATTTTGTTATTGTTTTTATTATTTCTTTTCATGTTATTTGGCATCTTTTCTCCTAATTAAAATATTAAAATATTATATATATTATATATTAAAAAAAGTAAGATGTGTCTTACTTTTACTTTGTTTTAATTTATATTTTTTCTAATTGAATTTCTATTTTCAAATTACTATTTTGCAAGTATCATAATTAATTTTTCAAAAGATAATATAATTAAACTAGCTATTAAAGTATATATTATTAAAAAATTACTATTAATTTTTCCATTATCATTTACTATTTTTTCTAAATTTTTTAGTTTTATTTTTTGTTTGCAATTTTTATTTATAGATATAATATCATTTGAATGTTTCTTTTCATTGTATATTTTTTTTGCTATTAAATTTTTAAATCTATTTTCTTTTTCAAAATTATTATTAAGCCATTTTTCTTTTCTTATCTCATTATATTTATCTAAAACTTCCATATATGTATCATATTCTTCTGCCCATAAGTCATTTGGTGTATTTTCAAATGCATCAAATACTTGTTTTGCTTCTTCTAAAAATATTTTTTGTTCTGATTCATTTAAATTATCATATTTTTTGGAAAATTCATATATTTTATCTAATTTAAGTGCCGCTTCAATAAAGTCTTTAAAAGAATCTATATTCATACCAACTTTTTTAAGCCTTAGTTCTATTACTTTAATAATAATTAATATTACTATTAAAAGTGATATCATTATACTTACAAATCCCATAATTTTCTCTTTCTTTTGTATTTATTCTTAATTTATTTTTCTAATTTCTTATATTTTATTTAAAAATCATTATTATTATATATATCATTGCTTTCTAAAAACAAATCAATATCATCTATATTATTTTGTTTTACACTATCTAAAAAATCGTTTTGATCATTATTTAAATATACCTTATCATCATAATTAAAGATATCTATATTATCAAGTTTTCTAGCTTTTATATATTCATTATAATTTCTATTATCTATAATAATTTGTCCATCATAATTTGTATTTATATTTTTTGTATTTCCATTTTTTACTATATTATTTTTCTTACCATTAATAATCATATAATTATTTGTAGCTCTTGCTACATTTTTCTTATTTTCTGTGCTAGGTGCCTTAGCTTTACCAATAAAAACATTATCATCTTCAAATAATCCAGATGACCCCCTTGCTAATGCTTCATCAATAGTAAGAACTTTTTCATATTCTACTATATTTTTTACTTTTTGTTTTAGACCAGGTACTACTTCAACATATGGTTTCATTTTAGATTCATCAGATATTATATATCTTTTTAATATTTCTTTTTCTTCTTTTGTTTCAGGTTTCATTCTCAAATATTTTTCTCTCCAAATTATATGCCTTTCATATGAATCAAAATTACTTTTTTCTAAATTTTGATTATAATATTCTAACTTACATATACTTCCTTCAATTACTATAGTTACATTTGACCAATATTTTTGATTTTCTTTATCCAATTCGTTTAATATATTTATCTTATTATATAATTTAGATATTAAATTTAAGTATTCATCTTGATCAATATCAAACATATCAGGTATTTCATAACAATTAACATATGTATTTCTTAAAAGGCTTTTTGGCATATAATAGAAAAACAGCTCGCCCCTTTTATTACTATCAGGGTTTTCTATAACTGACATATATAATTTAATTTACTTCCATTTTTCAGGTATCATATAATATATCAACTTTTGAATATCCATATATATTTGATTATCCATATTATATTCTCCTTGTCACTTATTATTATATAGTAATCTAGAATAATATTTTTTTCCACATATTTTTATTTAATGCTAAAATTATATTACATATATTTGTTCTTTTGTTATTGCTATTTTTATCTTTTTATATTATTAAATTACTTCCTTTTATTTTAGTTCTTTTATTTTATTAATATTCTAATAATTATATTAATGACTTATTTTTCATGTTTTTTGCTTTTTCTATTCCAAGCAATGTAATTAATGTTTGTGAAATTTGTGAAATATTTCCGCTATCTATTTTTCTATATCCACTTCCAAGTATATAAATAGGTACTGGATTATTTGTATTTGATCTTTTCATATCACCAGTTTTTTCATCTATCATTTCTTCTATCTTACCATTTGTAGATGTAATCATTATATTTATATTTTTTTCTTCGCATTCTTTAATTATTTTTCCTATATTTCTATCTATTTCTTCTAAAGTAGTTATTATATCTGATATATCACCATTTTCAGCTACTATATTCAATGCTTGGTAATCTACAATTATTAAGTCATTTTCTTTTGATATTTCTGATAATACAAAATTTGTTGTGTTTTGTATGCATTTTTGTAAATTAAAAATATATTCACTTTCATTTATAACATTTGGGACTATTTTTTGTATATTTTCATATTCATCTTCATTATAATTTAAAAGCCTTTTTTCTAATACATTGCTATTATTATCATCATATATTTCTACTATTCTAACCTTTTTTTGATTTAAATACTTCATTAAATTTTCTTTTAAATTTTCCCTTTCAAAAATGTATGAAATATTTTTACCTTCATTTGATTCACACATTGTATATATCTTGTTTGTATAATTTTCTGTTTTAAATTTTTCAAAAAAAGGATCTGAAAATGCTCTAATTATTTTTTCTAAATTATCTAATCTATGTCCAAAAAATATTATTGCATCACCATCTTCAAAATTATACTCATTATTTTTTAATATAATTGGCCTAATATTTTTATCATACCTATCTTGCATATATTCTTCTATTATTTCATTTTCAAGATTTTCTACTATTTTTCCTTTTGAATATACAATTGCATCATATGCTTCTTTTATCTTTCCCCAATTAGAAAAATTATTCATCGCATAATCTCTACCCATAATTGTATGTATTTGCCCTACTTCTTTATCTTCAATTACACTTTCTAATTCTTCTATATTTTCAATAGCTTCTCTTGGTTTTCCATCTATTCCATCTAATATTAAATGAATATATACATTGTTTAAATCTTTTCTTTTAGCAAGTTCTAAGAATGCATTTAAATGTCTTTTGCTACTTTGCATTTGACTACTAGATAACATTCCTATCAAATGAAGATTTTTTCCTTCTTCTTTTAATTTAGAATATAATTTTTGTAATTTTTCATTACTAAAAAAATCTCCACTTTCTATTTGTTTATCTACTATTTTCTTGTCATTTGTTACATCTTGACCTGCACCTATTGTATAATATCCATAATATGATGAACTTACATCTTTTTGAGTATCTGTTTTTAATATAGAAGTTAAAGCTTCATTTTGTACTTTTTTTAAATTTGGAATATCACTTTCATACATAATATTTCCAAACTTATCATTTCTTATTCCAATTCCTTCTATTACAATCAATATCGTTTTGTTATACATTTTTCTATCCTCTAGTTATATATTAATTCCAGAAATTCTAGCAAATTCTTTAGCATCTAAACTTGCTCCACCTACTAGTACACCAGAAATATTTTCATATTCTAATAGTTCATTACTATTAGTAGATTTTACACTTCCTCCATATAATACATGTATTTCTGCACTTCCTATTATTTTCTTTACTTCTTCTTTAATATATGTACACATTTCATTTGCAAGTTGTGCATCACAAGTGTTTCCTGTACCTATTGCCCATATTGGCTCATATGCTATCATTATTTTTGAAATATTTTTACCTGCTACATCTTTTAAAGATTCATTTAATTGCTTTTTAATAAATTCTTTTGTTCCATTATTTTTGTATATTTCTTCATCTTCACCCACACATAGTATTGGTATAATGCCGTTTTCATATGCTGCTAAAACTTTTTTAGAAACCATTTCATTTGTTTCATTAAAATGTTTTCTTCTTTCACTATGTCCTACTATACTATATTTTATTCCAAGTGCTCCTATCATCTCTGCAGATATTTCACCTGTATATGCTCCGCTTGGTATATGATATATATTTTGTGCACCAATTAATACATTTGTACCTTGTGCATAATTTATAGCATAGAACATGTCTATATATGGTACGCATAATATTAATGTTTTTTCTACAATTGATATATCTTTTACCATTTTTGTATATTCATTTAAAAAACTAATTGCTTTATCTGGCGTTTTATTCATTTTCCAATTTCCAATTATATATTTCATCTTTCACCTCTTTAACATATTATATATTAAAACATATAAAAAAGAAAATAATGACATGTATTTTCATTATTCTCTTTTCATTATTAACTAATATATTCAATATTTTACTTCTTATCCAAAAGTGATTCAACTCCTGGAAGTTTTTTACCTTCTAGCAATTCAAGTGTTGCTCCGCCTCCTGTAGATATATGTGAAAATTCTTTTTCAAGTCCCAATTGCTTTACAGCAGCTGCAGAATCTCCTCCACCTACTATACTTACACAGTCTGTATCAGCTATTTTTTCTGCTATTTTTTTAGTTCCTTTTGCAAAATTCACATACTCAAATACTCCAAGTGGACCATTCCAAATTATAGTCATTGCTTTAGAAATTTCTTTTCCCATATTTTCTATAGTTTTTTCGCCAATATCAACTCCCATTAAATCATTTGGTATCTGATCTATATTTACAGTTTTGTATGTATTAGACTCTATTGAATCTGTTACCACCACATCTACTGGAAGTACTAATTTAATATTTTTTTCTTCAGCTTTTTTAATTATGTTTTTAGCATCTTCAATTCTATCTTCTTCAACTAAACTCTTTCCAATATTGTATCCCATAGCTTTAAATAGTGTAAATACCATTCCACCACCTATTAATATTTCATCTACTTTATCTAATAGTGAATATATAACAGCAAGTTTATCTGATACTTTTGCACCACCCAGTATTGCTAAAAATGGCCTTTCAGGATCATTTATTACTGTTTTTAAATATTCAATTTCTTCCTTCATCAAAAATCCTGCATATGCTGGTAAATATTTAGTGATACCTGCTGTTGACGAATGTGCCCTATGTGCAGTTCCAAATGCATCGTTTACATATATCTCGCCAAAGTTTGAAAGTTCTTTACTCATTTCATCAGAATTTTCTTTTTCACCTTTTTCAAATCTTACATTTTCTAAAAGTACTATATCACCATATTTCATATTATTTACTTTTGTTTTAGCATCTTCACCTATTACATCTTTTGCTAAAATAATCTCATGATTCAATAATCTCTCTAACTCTTCTTTAACTGGTTTTAAAGAATATTTTGCATCATATTCTCCCTTTGGTCTACCTAAATGTGACATTATAACAAGTTTTGCATTTCTAGATATAATATAGTTTATTGTATCTAATGCTTTTACTATTCTAGTATTATCTGTAATATTCCCTTTTTCATCTAATGGTACATTAAAATCACATCTTAATAATACCCTCTTATTTTCAATATCTACGTCAGTTATATTTTTCTTAGAAAAATTACCATTCATATTATTTACCTTCTCATTTGTATTTTTGATGTTTGTTTTTCAATTATTATCTTTTGAATCAACTTTGTATGTGTATTCTGCTAGGTCTACTAACTTATTTGAATATCCCCATTCATTATCATACCATGCAACTATTTTTACAAAAGTTGGTGTAAGCATAATTCCTGCTGTTTCATCAAATATTGATGTTCTACTATCTGATATGAAATCTGAAGATACAACTGCATCACTTGTATATCCTAAAATTCCTTTTAGTTCACCTTCAGATGCTTCTTTCATTGCTTCACATATTTCTTCATATGTTGTAGGTGTTTCCAAATTACAAGTTAAATCTACTACAGATACGTCTAAAGTTGGTACTCTAAATGACATCCCTGTAAGTTTACCATCTAAGCTTGGTATTACTTTTCCTACTGCCTTTGCTGCTCCTGTAGATGATGGTATTATATTATATGATGCTGCTCTACCACCTCTCCAATCTTTTTTACTTGGTCCATCTACTGTTTTTTGTGTTGCAGTAATTGAATGTATAGTTGTCATCAAACCATCTTTCATTCCAAATTTATCATTTATTACTTTAGCAATTGGTGCTAAACAATTTGTTGTACAAGATGCATTAGATATTATTTGCATATCTGATGTATATTTTTCATTATTTACTCCCATTACAAACATTGGAGCATCTTTAGATGGTGCAGATATTATTACTTTTTTTGCACCTGCATCTATGTGCTTTTGTGCTTTTTCTATATCCTTATATACACCAGAACATTCTAAAACAATATCAACTCCATATTCACCCCATGGTACATTTACTGCATCCATTTCAGCAAACACTTTTATATTTTTTCCATTAACTGTTATACTTCCTTCATCGCTTTCTAAACTTCCATTATATTTTCCATGAATAGTATCATATTTAATCATATATGTCATATAATCTGCTGGTATAAATGGGTCATTTATTGCTACTACATCTAATCCTCTTTCCATTGCTATTTGAAAAGCTAAACAACCAATTCTTCCAAATCCATTAATTCCTATTTTCATTTCTACCTCCTAAAACAATATTATATTAGCTATAACATTATATCAATGAATTATATTATATCTTTAAATAGTGTAAAATAATTTATACAAATTTTTTTATTTTTATAATTTTTTTCAAGACATTTAGCATTAAAAAAATCAATTATTAATTTTTTTAAATATTCTAATGTACTTCCAGTAGTTGTTACATCGTCTACTATTATTATTTTAAGTTTGTAACTATTACTTTGTAAAAATTTTCTAATTATGCTTTTTCCATTATTATTTAAAATATATTTATTTTTTATATTCTTTTTTCTATCTTCTTTATTTAATTTTTTCATTTCAAAGTCGTTTATCTGAGTAAACATAGATTGTGGGGGTTTGTCTAATTTTTTAATCATTATATACGGAATATTATATCCTCTTTCAAATAATTTTTTAAAACTAGTTGGCACATATGTATATATATCTGAGTCTGTATATTTTAATATTTTTTTCTTTCCTACATACCCAAATATTCCATCCAAATAATATGCACAATTATAATATTTAATATCTATCATTATTTTTTTATTAATATTATAATCACCAAGATATATGTACTTGCCTTCTTCAATAATTCTTAAATTTTCTAATTTTAACTTACATTCTTCACATATATATATATCGCTTCTTTTTTCACAAAAAATACATGTTTTAAATTCTTTATTAATTTTATCAAGATATTTTTTTATAATTTTTTCCATGAAAGCATGTTACATTCTTTTCATTCATCTGTCAATATTTTTCAAAATAAAAAATGAGTAAATGAAATCATTTACTCATTTAATTTAATTATTGACTATATTTGTAATCTTTTTTTCATTCCACTTATATTTTTAATATATATAGCTCCTAATGCCATTGTAATTATTACTGATTCAACAAGTGGTAACCTATCTGATCCTGCTTTTGGTAAACCTTTTTTAGTTTGTTGTTTTTCTTCTTTTGACTTTTCTGTCTCTTTTGGTTCTTCCTTTTTATTTTTTTTAACAACTATATCAATTTCTCTTTTTGTTGTTTTTGTATCTTTAGTTGTAGTTTCAGTTGTAGTTTTACAATTTACACATCCTTCTTTATTTTCTTTTTCCTCATTATCTTTTGGTTTACTATCAGTATTATTATTTAAATTATCATTATTCTCATTTGGTTTATTATTATTTTCTTCATCACCATTAATAATATTTGTTTCAGTAGTTATAGTTGTATTATTTTCTTCTTTGAAATAATTATTTTTTGCATTTATTATATTTTGATTATTATCTTTTATAAATAGAAATATAAAAGATAATAAAATTATACTTAATATTAAACTATATTTTTTATTTTTTTTATTATTCATAATTGGTCTCCTTAACTCAATTTTAAGAATTATATTATTCTAATTATTATTATATTAATGTATATTAAAACTTTAAATGTTTTATGAATTAAGTATCATTAAAGAAATATAATTATTATATAAGCACAAAAAAAGTTAACTAGTAATAGTTAACCTAATTTGGTGTCTATGCGTGGAATCGAACCACGGACACAAGGATTTTCAGTCCTTTGCTCTACCGACTGAGCTACATAGACATAATGGCGATCTGAGAGGGACTCGAACCCTCGACCTCTACCGTGACAGGGTAGCATTCTAACCAGCTGAACTATCAGACCTTTTTCTATGTATCTCAATCAGATATTTAGTGGTGGTCGCAATAGGGCTCGAACCTATGACCCCCTGCTTGTAAGGCAGATGCTCTACCAACTGAGCTATACGACCATCAATAAAAATATAATATCATTATCAGAGTTTTTTGTCAATACTTAATTATAATTTTTTTGTTTTTTGATTTAAATAGTCACTCTATTTACAATTGATAATATTTTTATTTGTGTTTGTATATTTATATTAACATTAAATATATATTTTAACAAGTGTTTTTTTGTATTTTTTTAATCTATTTTTAAATATAAAATAATATATAAAAGTGGAAAATTGAAAATTAAAATCAAAAAAGTTTAGTAGTAAAAACTAAACTCTTTTATATTTTAATTCAATCTTATTTAAATAATTTTCTCATATCCTGTGTCCAAAAATCTTTAACTTCTGTAAAAACTTTTACTTCATATGGTGTTAATTTTGTTTTTGGAAATATATTTATATCTTTAAATAATGCTTCTTTAAACATTGCCCAGAATCCTCTTTTAGCAGGTACTCCTCCTACTTCTTCTAAACTAATTTCATTTCCTATAACATCATTATTACTTAAATTTTCTTCATTATTATCTACTATATCATTTTTTTGTTCTTTTGTTTCCTTTTCAATATTTAAATTATTGATATTATTTAATTGTTCTAATTTATTTTCTTTTTCTACTTCAATTAAGAATCCTTCTTCACTTAATCTGTATTCAATCATTGTTTCCTCCTGTATTAAATTAGTTTCGGATTTAGATTAAACTAATATATATATATATATTTATATTAACATATATATATGAAGATTTCTTCACAAAGTATACACAATTTGATTTCATTTTAGTTACATTTTGAATTAAAACACAAAATAAAATATTAATTAATGAATAAAATCTAAATTAATTATTCAAATCAATTTTACAAAACATATTATTCACATTTCATAATATACTCTTCAATGTTTTTATTTACTTCTATAACTCGTTTAGCATCTACTTTTATTATTTTTCCTATGTTGCTATTATAGTTATTTTTTATTGTGAATTTAGATTTATTATTAGCATTTTCTTTATTTTCACTTACTTTATTTGAACAAGTTATTTCTTCTAACTTTTTATCCGCTATATTTTTATCTATTTCACATCTTACATAATTTCTACTATAGCCATAGTATTTTCCGTCTTTTTCTTCTTCAATTAGCACAAAAAATCCTCTGCCATAATTATTATTATCTTTTAGTTTTTTTAATGTCTCTAAATTATGCTTTTCCGATAGCTTTATCATAATACTAGCTCTTTCTTTTCTTTCATGCATATCTACTTGATTATCCATTTTTGCCGCTACAGTTCCTTTTCTTTCTGAATACGGAAAAACATGAGTCCTTAAAAAATTAATTTTATCTACATTATTATATGTTTCTTTAAATAATTCTTCTGTTTCATTAGGAAATCCTGTTATAATATCTGTTGTAATATTTGCATCTTCAAATGTATTTCTAATCATTTTAACTTTTTCCATAAATTCTTCTATCGTGTATTTTCTATTCATCTTTTTTAGTATTATATTATTTGCAGATTGCATAGATAAATGGAAATGATGGCAAATTGAATTAAGCTTTTTAAGTCTATTTAAAAACTCTTCAGTTATTATTCCCGGCTCTATAGAGCTTATTCTTATTCTTTCTATACCATCTACTTTATCCAAATCTTCTAAAAGATCTATTAAGAAATAATTATTTTCTTTATTTTCTTTACCATATGATGCTACATGTATTCCAGTAAGTACTATTTCTTTTATTCCACTTTCTGCAATTTTGTTTGCTTCTTTTAGTATATTTTCTTTGCTTCTACTTCTTATTCTTCCTCTTACATATGGTATTATGCAATAAGAGCAAAACATATTGCAACCATCTTGAATTTTTAGCACTGCTCTAGATCTATCTATATATGATATGCATTTAAATTCACCATAATTACTATTTGAATTATTATTATTATTTTCAATATCAATATCTTTATCTCCATTTAGATATGATATAACTGTATCAACTAAATTAATCTTATTATTATTATCTATTAATATATCTATATCATTTATTTTTTCTTTTAAATCTTTTTCAGATTCAGCAAGACATCCTGTACAAATAACTATAGCCCCATTTTTTTTAGCTCTTCTTATCATTTGTCTAGATTTTCTATCTGCTATATTAGTTACAGTACATGTATTTACTACTACTATATCTGCTTCTTCATTTTTATTTACTACCTCAAATCCATTATTTTGGAATTCTGTCATAAGTGAATCTGATTCATATTTATTTACTTTACACCCTAAATTAACTATAGAGACTTTCATATTATTTTTCCTTTCTAAACGCTTGCTTATATTGATTATAATTTTCTATCTCACTTAGTGCTTTTCCAGTTCCTATAGCTACACATGAATCAGTATTTTTTGCAAGTACAACCTTTATTCCTATTAATTCTGTCAAATATTTATCCATTCCATTTATTAGGGAACCTCCACCAGTTAGTACTATAGAATTTTCTGTTATATCTGTAACTAATTCTGGTTTTATTTCTTCTAATACCTCTTCCACTGTGTATACTATTTCTTCCATAGCATTATGTATTGGATATATAGTTTCATTTGATGTTATTGTAATATCTTTTGGAAGCCCAGTTTTAAGATCCCTTCCATTTATTGACAAAATTTCATCTGTTTCTTTTATAACAAGTGTTCCAATGGTATTTTTAATTTCTTCTGCTAATTTTTCACCAATTAACAATTCATATTTATTTTTTATATACCTAATTATCATTTCATCAAATCTATTTCCACCGACTTTTATAGATTTAGAAGTTACAACATCTCCTAAAGATAGTACTGCTATATCAGTAGTACCTCCTCCTATATCTATTACCATACTTCCTACAGGTTTATATATATCAATGCCCGCTCCTATTGCAGCTGCTTTTGGCTCTTCTATTAAATATACTTCACTTGCACCTGCTTGCATTACAACATCAATTAATGCTTTTTTTTCAACTTGTGTTACTTTAGATGGTATACATACCATCATCTTAGGTGAAATAAGCATTTTTTTACAAACTCTTTTTAAAATGTTTTTGAGATATTTTTCAGTTATTATGTAATCAGAAATAACACCATCTTTAAGTGGTCTAATCACTTTAATACTTTCTGGTGTTTTTCCAATCATATCTTCTGCTTTTTTTCCAACTGCAATTAATTCTTCTTTTTCTATATCTATAGCAACTATTGTGGGTTCTCTTAATACTATTCCTTTCCCCTTTATATATACTAATGTGTATGAAGTTCCTAAATCTATAGCTATCTCATTTCTTAACATTTTATCTTCCTTACAATTATTAGTATATTATACTTTTGCTATTATTACAATATTGTAAATTAAATTAGTATTTGCAATAATCTACAATCAAATTCATATTATTATCTAACTTTAAAAACTATTTCTCCTTCTTTATCTGTTCTTCTTATCTTAACACCTTTATTATATTTTCTAACTTTTTCTAAAACAATATCACTTGGATGACCAAACTTATTTAGCCTTCCACATGATATTACATATGTATCAAATTTGACTTTTTCTAAAAACTTATCTGTTGTAGAAGATATTGATCCATGATGTGCTGCTTTTACTATATCAAAATATAATTTTTTAGTATTTTCAAATAATTTTTCTTCAGCTACTTTTTCAATATCGCCTGTATATAATATTTTTAAATTAGAAATAGTTATTTTCATAACTAAACAATTATTATTCAATTCGTTTTCAGATATATATTTGGACTTATCAGGCCATATTATTTTTGATTTAAAATATTTTCCACATATTATATTTTTTCCATTTTCTCCGCAAATAATATTAACATCTCTTTCTTTTGCTTTATTTATAACATTATAATAGCCTTTTGTCTTTTTTTCTGTATATGGTATTACAAGATTTTTTACTTTAAGCTCATCAATTATTTTTAATGCACCACCATAGTGATCACTGTCAAAATGTGTTATAAATAGATAATCAATTTTTCTTGCATTTTTTGCTATAAGATAAGGAAATAAAACTTTTTCACCATATGAATATTTTTTACTATCACCTTCACCTGCATCTATTAAAATATTTTTTCCATCTCTAGTATGTATAAATGAACTGTCACCTTGTCCTATATCTACAAATGATATTTGATTGTAACTATTATCTGATATGTATGATATACCTATTGATACAATAATTGCTATAATTAAACATAAAATTACTCTTATATAATTTTTATAGATTTTTCCATAAAATTTTTTTATTTGCTTAAAAATATTATTTACGCTTACAGTTTTAGAATACATTATATTTCTAATTGGTATATTAGCTAAATAATTACTCCATGTTCCAGTTTTTATATACTTTTCATACTTAGAAATTTTTTTTAAATCAAATATACAATACACATATATTTTAAATGTTTTAAATGTAAAAATATGTTTTAAATATGTAAAAAGCAAATATATTAAAAAATAATATAATATTATAGTTATGTACTTAGGTTTTGGTATATATATATTAAAAATCTTTATTTTAGATATACTAGTTATTATTTGAATTGATATAAAAATTAGTGCATCAATTATTTTAAGAATTATACTTAATATAATATTAAAATGTTGAAATATACTTCCAAATATTAAAACAAGCATTCCTAAAAAAATTGCAATTCCTAATATTGGTATAGCAAAAATATTAGATATCATATAATTTAAATTTATATATCCAAAGAAATATGCAATTATTGGAAATATAATTATTTGAACTCCAGTAGAAACAACTACTACATCAAATATTTTTTTTAATAATTTTTTAAAAAAATAGTTCTTATTATTTTCCGAAAGATTATTCAAATTATTATCACATTTTTCTATTTCTTTTTTCTTTTTCCAAAATCTTTTCTTTTCTAATCCCATTTTATACATGAGTTTCTCAAATATAAAATTTTTACCATATAATTGATTTACAAATAATATACCTAATACACCACCATATGATAAATAAAGACCTATATCTGCTATTTTATATGGATTTAATATAAGTATTATTAAAAAAGAAAAAAGCAATAAATTTCTAAAAGATATTTTAACATTTTTTAAATTAAATATTTCTTTAATTAATAATATTATGCCAACTCTAGATACAGAAGAACTAAATCCTATCATAGACATAAAAATTAATGTAATTAATATATTTAATACCGACTTTCCTATTTTTCCAAAATTAAATAAATAATCAATCATTTTCATTATCAAAATTAAATAACCAAAATGTGTTCCAGAAACTGCTAATATATGGTATGTGTTTGTTTTTTTAAAATTTTCTTTTATTTTTTCTTCAATTTCTGTTGTATCACTTAAAACAATTCCTTTTAAAATATCCTTATAACTACTTTTTGATATTAGTAAGTTAAACATATCCCTTTTAAAAATAATATAATCATTATATTTTCTTTTAAAATACATAAATAGGCCTTCAAACTTTTTAACTTCTTTTTTTTCTAATTTTTTAAATGACTTTAATGTACTTCCTATCATAAAATAATTTCTTTTTGTATAGCTATTTAAAATATTATTAAACCCATCATAATTTCTTGGTAAGTCATACTTAACAAGCTTACCATTTAAAGAATAATAATTTCCAACATCAAGTTCTTCTTTGCTAATTATTCTTACATAAAAATTTCCAATTGATCTAATCTTTTTAGAATTTGCAAACACAAGAACTGCCATATATGTATTTGAGTATTCATTTTTCTTTTTAGAATAAATATATATAATATATTTTCCATCACCTAATACTTCACTTTCAGAATAGTTATAATAATTTTTCCAATACTTCTTTTCTTCTTTAAAAACTTTAGCTCTAGACTTATCATAAAAAACAATTCTTTCAAATTTAGAACTTCCGTATTTTTCATCTTTTGGAATAAAATTATATGTTTTTGTTACCTCTTTAAACTTTTGAATATTTTGATCTTCTAAATATATATTTTCTATATAATTATTTCTAAAAGTTATATTTAAAAATCCTATTATAAAAAAACAAACAATTATTAAAATTGAAAATGTATTAATATAATCATTTTTATCAAAAATATCAATTATGAAATTTTGTTTTTTATTTTTAGATATAATTAAAAATGTATATACTAATATACAAATAAAAAAAGGAAATATATTATTATATTCCCCATATATTAATCCTAAAAAGTATCCTAAAAGTGTTTCAAACAATTTTTCCTCTTTCTAGTCCCCTATTTAATTTTTTTCATCTTATATTAAAAGATTTTTATTTTTTATTTTTTGATTTTAATTTTTGTTTTAATTTTGTTTTCTTAATCCTGTTTTTGTCCTAACACATTATTTGGTATCCAACCAACATATCCATCAACTGTAATTTTAGTCCATTTTCCTCTAACAGACATTATTTCTACTTCTTTTCCTGAAGCAACTTTTTCAGTTTCAATAGAATATATAACAGGATAATTTCTTAAAGCTACATCTTTTGCTATTTTTTTAGTTTCCCTTGTTCCTTTATTTTTTTCTTTGCTACTTCTTTCAGCCCCTTCTTCAGAATTTTGAACCTCAGCCTTCTCATCATTCTTTTTATTATTCGCCTTATTAGGATCATTTTCATCTTGTCCTTCTTCTATTTCCTCTTTTTTGTTTTCATTTGTTTTTTGACCCTCTGGTTTTTCTTGTTTTTTGATTTTTCCATTATCTTCTACATCAACAAATTCTTTTTTAGTATAACCAGTTTTTCCATCAAAAACTATCTTATACCATTCACCACTTTCTTCTAATACATCAACAACATCTGTTTTATACATAAACCCAAGCTTGTTACTTGTTGTATTAGGTTCTTGCCTTAAAACAACATTTGGTGTGTTTATTTTACCAATGTTTTTTGCATAAACATTATTTATGTTAAGAGTTATTGCTAATACAATTATTGCAATTATTATAACTATTATGTTTTTAAACATATTGATCTTTAAATTTTTTACAGATTTTTTCATATCCGATCTCCTATATAATTATTATATAAGCTTAAGAAAGCATTTGCAAATTTAATTATTCATTATCTTCTAAATCAATTTTTATATGTAATTCATCTAATTGACTTTGATCTGCAAATGATGGTGCCCCTATCATAAGATCTCTTGCCTTTTTATTTTTCGGAAATGCAATAACTTCACGTATATTTTCTTCTTCATTTAAAAGCATAATTATTCTGTCTAATCCAAGTGCTGCTCCAGCATGTGGTGGTGCACCATATTGAAACGCAGTATATAATGCAGTGAACTTTCTTTCTACTTCATCTGCACTATATCCAACTTTTTCAAAAAGTTCTTTCATCATTTGTATATCATAATTTCTTACAGCACCAGATGCAAGTTCAAATCCGTTTCCTACCAAATCATATTGATATGCTTCTACATCATATAGTTCTTCTTCTGATAATTTATCCAAATCTTCTTTTGATATTTTAGGCATAGAAAATGGATTATGGCTAAAATCAACATTTCCTTCATCATTTTTTTCAAAGAATGGAAAATCTTTAATAAAGCAAAATACAAACTTATTTTTGTTAATCAAATTAAAGTCTTCTCCTACTTTATTTCTTAATCCGCCTGCAACTTTTTGTGCATTTTCTTTATCTTCATCTGCTATAAATAAAACTGTCATGTTTTCTTTATCAATATTAAAATTCTTAACTTCTTCTTCATCTTTATCTACTCTTTTATCTTCTAGAAGATCACTTTTTTCAATTAGTTTTTTAAATAATTCATCAGATATTAATTTTGTAACTCCACCACTTCTTTTACTTTCTTCAACTTTCATCCATGCTAGACCTTTTCCTTCTAGGATTTTAGTTACATGTTCTGTAAGTTGGTCATAGTATTTTCTTCCTTTAGTTCCAGGGAGTATTAGCATATATACATTTTTATCTTCAAATATTTTAATATTACTTCCTTTAAATTCTTCAGAAACATTTTTAAGTATTAGCGGATTTCTTAGATCTGGTTTATCTGTCCCATATATTTCCATTGATTCATTATATTTAATTCTTCTAAATGGTCTACAGTCTACTTCTTTTTCAGTATTTTGTGTAAATATATATTTAGCAAATCCTTCTAGTTTTTCTAATACATCTTCTTCTGATGCAAAGCTCATTTCAAAGTCTAATTGATAAAATTCACCAGGTGATCTATCTGCTCTTGGATCTTCATCTCTAAAGCATGGTGCAATTTGAAAATATTTATCAAATCCTGATACCATAAGTAATTGTTTAAATTGTTGTGGTGCTTGAGGTAATGCATAAAATTCTCCTGGATGTAATCTACTTGGTACTAAAAAGTCTCTTGCTCCTTCTGGTGATGAATTTGCAAGTATTGGTGTTTGCACTTCTATTAAATCATTTTGATACATATAGTCTCTTGCATCTTTAAGCATTTTAGATCTTCTAATTATATTTTCATGTATTTTTTCATTTCTTAAATCTAGATATCTATATTTTAATCTTAGATCCTCTTTATTATTTGTATAATCTTCATTTATTTCAAACGGTAAATTTGCTTTACATATAGAAAAAATTTCTACCTTTGATGCTATAACTTCAATATCTCCTGTTTTCATTTTTGGATTTTTATCTTTTCTTTCAACTACCTTACCTTCTATCATAATTGTACTTTCTTTAGGTATAGAGATAATTTCTTCTAATAAATCACCTTGGAAAATAATTTGTGTTACTCCATAATGATCTCTTAAATCCATAAAAAGCATCTTCCCATAATTTCTAGTTCTTTTAATAAATCCGGCAAGTTTTACTTCTTTGTCACAATCTTCTATTCTTAATTCTCCACATGTATGTGTTCTGTATTTCATTTTTCCCCTCTTTCTAAGATTAAATAATGCTTATATAAGTTATTATATATAAGATTTTTATAATATTTTTATTATATCATATTTTAGATATTTTTAAACACATTTATAATAATATATGTATATTATGAATAAAAAAATTAAAAGCAAGCAAATTTTTGCTCACTTTTAAATACATTTAATAATTATAAGTATTTTAATAAACTCTATTCATAAAATTCTTTTTTAAGATCTCTCCCCATTAATTTAGATATTGCATCTTTTGGTGATACATTATTAAATAGTATGTCATATGATGCATCTAATATAGGCATATCTATCTTTTTAGCATCTGCTAAATATTTTGCTGTTTCAATATTGTCAAAGCTTTCAATTACCATTCCTATCTCTTTTCTAACTTCTTGCTCTTTTAATCCTTTTCCTATTAAAATTCCTGCTCTTCTATTTCTACTATGCTTACTCATACATGTTACAATCAAATCTCCTAATCCGGATAGACCATATATTGTATTATTTTTTCCTCCATACAATGTAGAAAATCTATTCATTTCAACAAGTCCTCTAGTACATAAGGCCGCAAATGTGTTATCACCTAATTCTAATGGAACCAAAACACCTGCACAAAACGCAATTATGTTTTTAAGTGCTCCACCTAGTTCTGTTCCAATTACGTCATCACTTTCATATAACCTAATTGTTTTTTTATCAAATATATTTAATGTTTTTTCTACTATTTCAGATCTACTACTTGCAATAACCATTGCAGATATTATATCTTTAGATACTTCTTCAGCATGTGTAGGTCCTGTAAGTACTGCAATATTCTCTTTTGGAATATATTCAGAAAAAATATCATAAAAAGTCTTTTTTTCTTCTTTATCAAAACCTTTTGTACAAATCAAAACTGGTGTGTTTTTAAGATACATATAATAATTTTTAAATATATTTTTAGCAAATGCTGATGGAGTAACATGAAGAACTATATCTTTATTACTTGCCGCTTCATTTAAATCATTTGTTGCAACTAAATTCTCTGGAAATGAAACTCCTTCCAATAATTTTGCAGTATGTGTATTATTTAAACATTCTTTTTCTTCTTCAGAAAAGGCCCAAATAGTCACATCATGACCATTATTTGCGATGTGCCTTCCAAGTGCCAATCCCCAAGATCCACACCCTATAATTCCAACTTTCATTATTTTTTACCTTTCATTAAATCAAGTAACTTAACATTTAAAATATTTTTAGCTTTTTTTCCATTACTATTTGTAACCTCATATGTTACCTTATATATATTGTTTGGTTTCCAATTTTCAGGTTTTTCTGAATATGTTACTTTTAAATTATTTGTGATATCTCCGTCTTTTTTATCTGTAGCAACTACTATTGGCTCACTTCCTATATATAATGGATCAAAACTTGCCTTACCATCATAATTTACTTTTGTTATAAAATTATTTTCATTATCATAAATTCCCTTACCAGTAAACATTATATTTGGTTCGTCACCTTTTATTTCATTCTTTTTATATGAAACTAAATTTCCATTATCGTCAATTATATAATCTAATATATCATAATTTTTATCACCTACAGTAATCCTATTTCCAAGCACTGTATCATTATCGTAATCTATCAAACCTTTATTTTCAAGATACCTTATAAAACTCAATGATGATAAATACTTATAGCTTTTATAATTTTTATTCTCTTTTAATTCTTCTATTTTTTCTTCTCTTTTAATTATTTCTTCTTCTATATTAATTTTTCTATTTTCTAAATCTTGAACATTATTTATTTCATTCTTGCTTTTCGTTGGTACACACTTAAATACAATTGCACCTAATATTCCCAATACTATCATTAATATAAATATTGTAATTATCGCTTTAGAAAGCTTTGTCATTCCTTTATTATTTTTCATAATATCCTCCATAATATAGATATTATATTTTTAATTTGTTTTTTTCAATATTTTTCCACTATAATATCTTTTTTAATATATGAATAATATACTTACTGAAAGAAGCACCATATTATATATGATGCTTCTTTATTGTTAATTGTATTAATTTTATTTATCTTTACTTGTTATTATCTTTCTACTTCTCTCGCTTTAACGATTACTCGTTTTTGGCTATCATTTGTACAAGTTATTATAGTAACTTCTCTTTTACCATCTGTTTTTTGTGATGTTGCACTTACATTTTCAGGTTCTACTACATAACTATCATAAATTGCATAATCAATTTTTCTTCCTGTTGGATCTGTAATTTGTATTATATCACCATTTTTAAGTGTTGGAACTTTAGAAAAGAATCTTTTATTTCTATAATTATGACCTACTATACAAAAGTTTCCTATCTTATTAGGATCTGGACCCCAAAACTTAGTTGGTGAAATTCTAAGTAATTCATCTGTAGTTTTATTTATTATTGCATATTTAACATCTATACTTGGTATTTCAACAACACCAATTGTATAATATTTATCACCTGATTCAGCTATTTTTGTTGTTTCTTCTTTTGCTTTTTGATAAGCCGCTTCTTCTTCAGGAGTTCTCTTATCTTCATATTCATCATCCATACCATTAGATTTATCTAATAATACCACAGTCTGATCTTCTGTTATTTTAATATTTGGATCTTTACTATCATCCATACTAAAATCTAATGAAGATAACACTTGCTTTGCATGTTCTTCCTCTTTGTATTTATTATATTCAGCAAATGCATAATATGAAAACAATATTACCATCAATATTAGTGCTATAAAGAAGTTTATTTTATATATTCTTTTTTTCTTCTTCATTTCAGGAGTTATATATAACGCTTCTGATACTAGTATTTGATTCATTTCATTCCTTTCCAATATTATATTTAAATTTATTTTTTTATTTAGATTCTTTATTTTATATTTTATTTATTTTATCTTTATTTCTTATTTTAACTATATTTTATATTAACACAAATATAATATTTTAAATATATATTTTTTAAATTTTAAATATATTTAACATATATCATATATATGTATATTATAACACTTTTTTATGTAAATTACAATTATTTAATATATCCTTAATCTATTTTATTTTTTTAAATGAAACAACTTTTTGGCTACTACTTGATTTTTCGTCTTTTTGATATTTTTCTTTTCTTTCAATTTCTACTAATATGTTCTTATTTGGATATAATTTTTTACCATTTATATTATTTTTTATTAACATATATATATCTTCAATATTTATACTAGTTATATTATTACTGTCATACCACATATCTTCAATAGTTTTTGCAATGATTCTTTTAACTATATATTTATCATAATTAATTAATTTATCTATATCATATATTTTAATTTTTTTATAATCTAATTTCCCATCTTTTTTCTTTTCTAAGTCGTCTTTTTCTGATTTTATCTCACATTCAATAATTGCTTTTTCTATTTCTTTTTCTATATATTTTTCTTCTTCTTTAATATTTTCAGATAAACTATTTAAAGATCTTGTAATGTCAAATCCATAGTTTTTGATTTCTTTAAATAATATATTTCTGACCTTGTTTCTAGTATATTCTGTTTCAAAATTTGTCTTGTCTACAGCAAACTTAATATCATTATTTTCTAAATATTCAATAAGATTTTCTTTTTTAATATTTAATATTGGTCTTACTAAATATATATTGTCAGATATTTTTGTACTTTTTGCTATACCTTCTAATCCTTTTTTACTAGTTCCTCTCATAAGTCTTAGAAAAATAGTTTCTGCATTATCATCATATGTATGTGCAGTAAGTATACTAACTTTTGGATTAATATTTGAATTAACATTTTCTTTTTCTTTTAAATATTTTTCTGCCTCTCTTTTAAAAGTATCATACCTATAATTTCTAGAATAAGTTTCTACACTTTCTTTTGCAATTTCTGCTTCTTTTTCCATGTTTTCACTATAAACTACAAATGGAATATTTTTTGACTTACAAAATTCTTTTGCTAATATTTCATCATCTTTTGCTTCTCTTCTAATCATATGATTTACATGAACTGCAATCATATAATTTGGAATATTTTCTTTTAAAACTTTTTTTTCATTTAATAAATAATTATAAGTCATTTCTGCTAGGTATATTGAATCAGGCCCTCCTGATAGTGCAATTATAGCAAATGAATTTTCATTCTCAAAAGCATTTTTCTCTAAAATATCATATATTTTTTTTATATTATTTTTTTCTTTTTCTATATACGCTCTATCCATCCTAAAATCTTTCTTCTTCATCTCTATCACCATAATTTTCAAATTTAGTAAAACTACCCATCCATAATAATTGTACAGTAGAAAGTTGACCGCCTCTATTTTTGGCAATTATTATTTCTGCAGTATTTGGATTATCTGTTTCCTTATTATAATAATCGTCCCTATATATGAAAAGTACCATGTCAGCGTCCTGCTCTATTGCTCCAGATTCTCTTAGGTCTGAAAGCATAGGCCTTCTTGTTTCACCTTTTTCTGCAGATCTTGAAAGCTGTGAAAGAGCAATTATTGGTATATTAAGTTCCATTGCAAGCTTTTTAAGTGATCTACTAATTTCAGAAATTTCTTGCTCTCTTGTAGAGTTTCTTCTTCCTGCAGGTTCAATAAGCTGTAAATAATCCACAACTATTAATCCAATATTTTTTTCTATTTTTAGTTTTCTAGCCTTAGCTCTTATATTCATTATATCGATACCTGCTGTATCATCAATATATATTTCTGCTTCTGATAATTCATCACCTGCAATAGATAATCTTTCCATTTCATCCGTTGAAATTCTACCTGTGTTTAAATTTGTATTATCAACTAATGCTTCTGATGCAAGCATCCTTTTTACCAATTCATTTTTAGACATTTCCAAATTAAATATAAGTGTTGGAATATTATATCTTATTGCTGCATTTGTAGCTATATTATTTGCAAGCGCTGATTTTCCCATACCAGGTCTTGCCGCTAATATTATTAAGCTAGATTTTTTAAACCCTGTTGTTCTTCTATCTAAATCTATAAATCCACTAGGTACACCGACTATATTACTTCCCGCTTTATTTAGTTCATCTAGTTCTATAAAAGTATCTATAATTATCTTATTGATTCTTTCTAATGAATTATTTGTTTCATCTTTTCCTAAGTCAAACACTTCTTTTTCAACTAAGTCTATAATATCTTTAGGATCTTTAGAATCATAGCTTAATTTTTGCATTTTTACTGCAGTTTGTATTATTTGTCTAAGCTTGTATTTAGACAATACCACTTCTATGTAATTTTCTAAATTACTTGTAATTGATACTTCTTCTGTAAGATTACTTAAATACTCATAGCCTCCTATTTTTTCAAATTTACCCATTTTTTCTAGTTCATTTTTAACTGTGATTATATCAATTGGTATACCATTTGTACTTAATGTAACCATAGCTGTGTATACTATCTGATTTTCTCCACTATAAAAGAACTCAGGCTTTAAAATTCCTGTAGTTTCAAGAGTTGCATCTTTGTCTACAAGCATTATACCAAGTATTGCTTGCTCTGCTTTAATATCATATGGTAGTTCTTTTAGTGTATCCATCTTCTTTCCTTTTTTGTTTTATTTTATTTTTTTATTATTCCATTATTTACTTTTTACTAATATTCTTAATTTTGCTATAACTTCTTTATCAAGTTTTACATCTATCAAGTAAGATCCAGTTGTTTTTATTGAATCATTTGCAACTATTTTCTTTTTATCTATCTTCTTATTAGCTTGTTTCTCTAATTCCTTAGAAATTTCAGAAGGTGTAATTGTCCCAAAAAGTTTACCCATTTCACCAGTTGTTACATATATTGAAATAGTAAGCTTTTCTAGTTCTTCTTTTTCTTTTTTTGCTTTTTCTATCTCTAATTTTCTATTATGTTTTTTAAGGTTTTCTTCATCTTCTAGTTTTGCTATATTTTCTCTTGTTGCAAGTTTTGCTTTATTTTTTGGTAGTAAAAAATTTGTAGCATAACCACTTTTAACTTCGATAATCTCACCTTTTTTACCTACTTTTTTTACATCTTCTAAAAGTATAACTTTCATATTGCCTCCTATTTTAATTTACTGTTTCTTCATAATATTCTTTTACTGCATTAATTATTTTTTCTTCTACAACATCATAATCATCTGTTTCAATTTGTGCACCAGCAAGTGTCATATGACCTCCGCCACCTAATTTTTCTGCTATTAATTGCATATTAATATCACCAAGTGATCTTAAACATATTTGCATTACCTTTCCGTCATACCCATATGTGATACTTGCGGCTATATCACTTATTTTAAGCATTTGATCTGCAGCTTTTGCACATTCTAAATTTGCTGCTGTAGATTTTTTTTCATTTCTTGCTATTGCTATTTTTTCTGAAATCATTTTTGTATTTTTAATTATATCATAAATATTCATATATCCATCTAAATTTGTCTCAAAATATTTTTTTACTCTTATTATATCAATCCCAAATTTTCTTAAATATGCTGCGGCTTCAAACGTTCTTACACCAGTTTTAAAAGTAAAATTCTTTGTATCTACTAGTATTCCTCCATATAATGCTTCAGCTTCAAATGAATTTAATTCTATACTTTTTTCAGAATATTCTATTATTTCAGTAACAAGTTCTGATGTAGATGATGCATATACTTCATGATATTCTATTTCTATATTTTCTATATAATCTACAAGTTTTCTATGATGATCTATTAAAGCTATATGTTTTGAATTTTCTATTAACTCTGGAAACTCTGTAAATTCTTTTCTATGTACATCTACTACTACAAGTAATGTATCTTTATTTATTTTTTGTAATGCTTCCTGTTTAGTTAATATTATATCATCATATTCTTCATTTTCTTTTATTATATTTTTAAATTCACCTAACCCTGCACTTTCTATATTACTTGCAATGTATGCATTACTGTTAAATTCACTAAAAAATCTTCTAAGCCCTATCGCAGATCCTAATGCATCAATATCAATATTTTTATGTCCCATTATTATAATATTAGATGATAATTTTGCCTTATTTGCAAGCTTTTTAGATATAACTCTTGATTTTACTTTTGTTAATTTTTCTACCTCTTTTGTTTTACCACCATAAAACTTCATTTTTCCATCAATTACTATACCTGCTTGATCTCCTCCTCTTCCTAGTATTACATCTAGTAATTCTTTAGAAGAAGCATATGTATTTTCTAACTCTTCCCCTGCTTCTGAAAGTGATATTGATAATGTTGCAGGTATAGATATTGTAGTATATATTTTTTTTACATCATTTAATATGCTAAATTTATCTTCTTTTATTTTTTCTAAATATCTTTTCTGGAATAATATTATATAATTTTCTGTATCATTTTTAATAACTAATCCATTAAATTTAGCTGACCAATTATATATTATTCTATCAATTTCAGAAAGTATTCTAGATTTTTCTGAGGATACTATTTTAGATATTATTTCTTCATAATTATCTATTTTAATAAAAGATATCATAAGTTTTTCTTCATCATATTTTCTTTTTAATTCTTCTTTTCTTGTATTATTTAAAAAATATAATGTATATATATACTTATATGCTCCTACTATGTTCTTTTTAGGTATTTTAAGAAAATTTCCAATAACTAAATATATATTATCATCTATTTCTACTTTAGTATGTATATCACTTAATTTTTCATTATTTCTATTATTACCATTTTCAATATCCATTTGTGCCTTTTGTATTATCATAGAAATCTTTTTTTTCGCTTCTTTTTCGTTTATTTCACTATTGAATTTTTTACTTTTCCAAATTATATTTGCACTTTCATCTGCAATTAGCATAGAAAACGGTGAATTGACAAGCATATTCTGTGTTGCAATATTCATATCTTCAGTTAATTTAACAAAATTATTTTTAAAATTTTTCCTATTTTTCGATATTTCATAGTAATTAAGCATTATTAGCATAATAACAAGTATTACACTTGGTATTATATACATATTATTTCTAATACTTAAGCAAATAAGCAATACCATTATAATTAATATATATATATAGTTTATTGTATTATTTTGATTACTAAATTCCTTTTTTTTTCTTTTTATATTCCTATTCTTTTTCATATACTATTTCCTAATCAATATCTAATATTTTTAAAAGATCCTCTTCTTTTTTTCTCATTATTTTTTTATCTTCATCATTTAAATGATCATATCCTAATAGATGATAAAAAGAATGTACTATCATATATGCCATCTCTCTTTTTAAGCCAGTTTCATATCTTCTTCCATTTCTATATACTCTAGCAAGAGATATTGCCATTGAACCCAACATTATTTTTGGTAGATCATCTACTTCTTGATTTTTTATCTTAAATACTTCAGAATTATTTTCTAATTCCTCTTTTGTGTACTCTGGAAATGATAATACATCGGTAGTTTTTGGATTATTTCTTGTTTTTTGGTTTAAATTTGCTATTACTTTTGGATCTGTAAACATTATTTCAACGCAAACATTATTTTTAATATTTTCTTTTTTTAAGCCTTCTTCTATTATTTTTTTTGAAAATTTTTCAAGACTCTCCCCTATTTCATCTTCAAATGTATAATATATTTCTTTTAAAGTTTCTAATGTATGATTGTTATAACTTTCTATTAAAACTTCAATATTTTTGTCTTCAGCAATTACTTGTTTTCCTATTGCTTCTTCAATAATATTATTGTTTGATGCAATTTCTTCATCTGTAGCTACTTTTTCTAAATCTTCTCTTACCCTATCATATACTCTAACTGCATTTTGAGTTTCTAATCTTTTTTTAATTGTTAATTCATCTAAGTTAATTTCTTTTTGTATTCTCATAATCGAATCAGTTATTATACTTGTATCCTTTATCTTATCCATAAATCCTCCGATAAAATCATATATTTTAATTTATTATAACATATTAATATAATTTTAAAAAGATAAAAAGAAGATTAAAAATAAGATATTATTTAATGAATAATTACACAAAATAACCATTTTTTATGCTTATACTATTACATAGCACTATCCAACTATGTTATATATACTATTTTGAAAGAATTTTCATAGGGTCTAAATATGTCCCATTAACTCTAACTCCAAAATGTAAATGCGGCCCTGTTAATAATCCATTTGTATATCCATAATTATCAGAATAATTACTAATTTTAACATACTTTGGCCCAACATATCCAATTGTTTGCCCTCTAGTTATATATTGATTTTCTTGTACCATCTTATATGGATTAACATGTGCATATATATAAGTAATATTATTATCATCTTTAAGCCATATACTATATCCATTTGCACCATCTAAACTACTTTTAACAATAATTCCATTTGTTACAGCGATTAGATTTGTTCCTTCAGGGGCTGCAAGATCCACACCATAATGAAAAGAATTTTTCTTTTTAACCGGATGATATCTAGATCCAAATTTAGATGAAATATTATATTTTTTTGGTAAAGGATATAATATATTATTATTTAGATTACTTGAAATATTAAAATTATCAAAATCTAACTTATTAGAAATAAAGTTTAAATTTTTATTATCAATTTTAATTACATTATTTAAATATTTTTCATCTGAAAAAAATAACAAAAAAGATAAAATAATTATAATTACAATATAAATATATGTAGCCATATATATATCTTTTGCTATATCAGATGTATTAATTATATTAGAATTATCTAATTTATTTATTTTCTTACTTTGTTGCTTCTTATTTTTCATAATATCCATTAATTTTATCCGCCTTTTTAATTTTAGTTATTTTAATTATTTTAATTATTTTAATTTTTAATTATTTTCTTTTTTAAATTCACAGCATATTACCACTTTTTTTAATTATTTGCAAATATAGTATTAAAAAAACAAACTAAAAAAAGGCAAAAAAAAAGAGCTAAGCTCTAATACCATATTATATATAATAAAAATATATATCTAGCAACGCCCTATGTTTCCAGCAGACAAATCTGCAAGTATTTTCGGCTCATATAGTGCTTGACTTCTGTGTTCGGGATGGGTACAGGTATTTC